>MDTB01205437.1_pt1 | contig 74247 bp, 84 predicted proteins | sample 811161 | NCBI WGS metagenome assembly MDTB01 (sample SAMN05326650, study PRJNA326480) | marine metagenome | isolation source: seawater | place: Mediterranean Sea | collected 2009 | reverse complement strand
TAGGGGTGTAGCTCAGTTGGTAGAGCGACGGTCTCCAAAACCGTAGGTCGTGAGTTCGAGTCTCTCCGCCCCTGCCACAAAAATTAATTTTTAATAATTTCTCTTACAAAGCTTGGAATTGTTTTTGTAGCTGGTCCAACAAAATTCTTATCGAATTTCGAGGTTTTATTAGTTTTTTCTATGTTAAACTCATACATGCTAATCTTTTTGTTTAGTTGAGCTAAAAAGTCTATGAAACCTGCCGCCGGATATACATTATTTGAGGTTCCTATCGAAATAAATACATCAGTTTTTTCTAAACAATCATAAATTTTTTTTAAATGCTTTGGTTGTTCTCCAAACCACACTACGTCAACTCTAACCATTCCGCTATTTAAACAGTTTTTACACTGATACTCTGTTGTTAAATTAAAATTTAAATTTACTTTTTGATTGCAATACATGCAGTAACCATTTTCCAGTGATCCATGCATGTGAAGAATTTTTTTTGTTCCAGCTTTTTCATGAAGATTATCAATATTTTGAGTTACAAGTATAAAATCTTTTTGACAGTTTTTTTCTAATTCAGCCAGAGAAAAATGTGCAGCATTGGGTTTAATTTTTGGGTTTTCTAATTTTTTCTTTCTTTCATTATAAAACTTATTCACTAAATCAGGGTTTTTTTTGAATGCATTAACTGTACAGACATCTTCAATTCTGTAATTATCCCATAATCCGTCTTTCTCTCTAAAGGTGTTTATTCCACTTTCTTTGGAAATACCCGCTCCAGTTAAAATAAAAATATTTTTTTGGAGAATACTCATTGAAATTAATTTGCTGTTTGATTTTATTCTAGTTTATGTTAACAATACCAAAAAATAATCTAGATAATATGATGCAAAAAATTTTTACGTTTTACAAGGAAGTAAAGCAAGAGGCTTTAAAGGTCACATTTCCAACAAAACCTGAGGTAATAACCACTACAATAATGGTTTTTATATTTGTGCTGATTTCATCAATATTTTTTTTACTGATTGATAAAATAATATCGTTTTTTATTGAATTCATTCTGTTTTAAGTATTATGTTAAGTTGGTACATACTTCAAGTTTACTCCGGTAATGAAAAGAAAATAGAGAAAGAGTTACTTGCCCAAATTGAAAAAAAGGGTTTAAAAGAAAATATAGAACAAATTCTTATACCTTCAGAAGAAGTTATAGAGATGAAGAAAGGGAAAAAAGTAAGCTCAGAGAGAAAATTTTTTCCTGGATATATGTTAATTAGAATGATTATGGATGATGAAATTTGGCATATAGTTAAAACACTTCCTAAAGTGTATGGATTTTTAGGAGGTAAAAAAGGAGAGCCTATACCCGTATCTCAAAATGAAATTGATTCAATTTTGAATCAAATGGAAGATGGGTTGGAAAAACCTAAACCATCAGTAAGTTTCGAAATCGGTGAACAAGTAAGAGTATCTGATGGCCCATTTTCATCATTTAACGGGATGGTTGAAGAAGTTGACGAGGAAAAAGCTAGGTTGAAAGTAAGTGTATCAATTTTTGGAAGATCTACACCTGTGAATCTTGAATATTCTCAGGTAGAGAAGGTTTAATTTGTTGGAGGAAAATTTATGGCAAAAAAAATAGACGGATATATTAAACTTCAAATTCCAGCAGGTCAGGCAAATCCATCACCGCCGGTCGGCCCAGCTTTAGGTCAAAAAGGTGTAAATATTATGGAGTTTTGTAAAGCTTTTAATGCTTCCACACAGAAGCTGGAACAAGGCATGCCAATCCCAGTTATAATAACTGTTTTTCAGGATAAAAGCTTCTCATTTGAAACAAAGTCGCCACCAGTATCTTTCTTTATTAAAAAAACTCTGAAATTAAAAAAGGCTTCACAGACACCTGGAAAGGAAGTTATTGCAACTATTTCAAAAAACGATATAAAGAAAATCGCAGAAGATAAGATGAGCGATCTAAATACAAGCAATATTGATTCAGCTCAAAAAATGGTAGCTGGTACTGCTCGATCAATGGGAATAAAGGTTGAATAATGAGAAATTCAAAGAAATTAAAGCTTATTAATCAAGAAATTGAAGAAAATAAAATCCACAAATTAGAAGAGGCAATAAATATCTCAAAAAAGTTCGCTTCCAAAAAATTTGATGAGTCATTAGATATGTCAATAATTTTAGGTGTTGATGCAAAAAAATCTGACCAACAAATTAGAGGAGTAATAAGTCTTCCAAAAATGCCAAAAAAAAATGTTAAAGTTGCGGTGTTTGCTGATGGAGATGATGTTAAAAAGGCAAAAGACGCTGGGGCTGAAATCGTCGGCGGTGATGAACTGGTTGATTCAATTAAAAAAGGTGAAATAAATTTTGATAAGTGTGTGTCAACACCTAAAATGATGGTGAAAGTAAGTTCATTAGGCCAAATTTTAGGTCCAAAAGGTTTGATGCCCAACCCAAAACTTGGAACTGTGACTAATGACGTTGCTGAAGCAATCAAAAAAATAAAACTTGGTCAAGTTGAGTACAAGACTGACAAAGCTGGAATTATTCATGTATCAGTTGGTAAGGCAAGTTTTTCATTGGAAGAGATTAAGAATAACATTTCTTTCTTGATTGATGAAGTCAAGAAAAAAAAACCGGAAAACTCCAAAGGAATTTTTATTAAAAAGTGTTTTATTAACTCAACTATGGGTCCAGGGTTGCAAGTTGATCCAACAAGTGTTATGTAAATAATAAAATTTATTCTGTCAAAGACTTCAGGTTGTGTTGTTACATTAAATTCCTGGATAGATGGGTAAAATCTTGGTTTTTACTCAGACAGTTTTAGGAGGTAAAGTTAGGTGCAAAGAGCTGAAAAACATGAGTTCGTAAAAGAATTCAATAGTGCTTTAAAAGATTCAGAATTTCTCTTGGTCGCAGACTATAAAGGTCTAAACGTTACAGAAATTTCTAATTTGCGTAAAGAGATTAAAAGTAATTCTGATTCTAACTTTAGAGTTGCCAAAAACACCCTTGCAAAAAGAGCAATTAAAGATACTAACTTTAATGTTATTGAAAAGTTATTTGTCGGCCCGACTTCTGTAGCATATTCAAATGATCCAGTATCAACTTCAAAAGTTGTTGTAAGATTTGCAAAAGAAAATGAAAATTTCAAAATTCTTGGCGGTGTTATGGGTGACAAAGAGCTTAGTATTGAAGATATTAAAAATCTAGCATCACTTCCTTCAATGCAAGAAATTAGAGCCAAAATTGTTGGTTTGCTTGTTGCAACACAAACAAATATTGTCTCTATTCTTCAAACAAACCAATCTAATTTAATTAGAGTAATTAATAAAAAAAATGAAAATTAATAATTTATTTAAGGAGTAAAAATTATGGCTGATATTCAAAAAATTGCTGAAGACCTTTCCACACTAACGGTTATTGAGGCATCAGAACTTACCAAGCTTTTAGAAGAAAAATGGGGTGTTTCTGCTGCTGCACCCGTAGCTGTTGCGGCTGCACCGGGAGCTGCACCTGCTGCTGCTGAAGAAGAAAAGACTGAGTTTGAAATACATCTCAAAGAAGCAGGTGATAAAAAAATCAATGTAATCAAAGAAGTTAGAACAATTACCGGACTTGGACTCAAAGAAGCTAAGGATTTAGTTGAAGGGGCTCCGAGTAAGCTCAAGGATGGTGTTAATAAGGAAGATGCTGAAAAGTTCAAAAAACAGCTTGAAGAAGCTGGTGCAACTGCAGAACTTAAGTAGCATCATATGAAAAAATCATTTACTGATAAACATAACATAAGAAAAAGCTTTGGAAAAATACCTGAATTGGTAGATATGCCAAATCTTTTAGAAATTCAAAGAAACTCTTACGATCTCTTTCTTCAGAAAGACCAAAAACCTGATGAAAGAGAGGATATAGGACTTCAAGCAGTTTTTAATAAGGTGTTTCCCATAACAGATTTTTCGGGAGTTGCGGAACTTAGGTTCGTTAAATATGAGCTCGAAGATCCTAAATATGACGTTGAAGAATGTATACAAAGAGGAGGAACATATGGATCCTTACTTAAAGTCACTCTAAATTTGATTATAAGAGAGATAGATGAGGAAACTGGTATTTCATCAGTAAAAGATATTAAAGAGCAAGATGTTTATCTCGGCGATATGCCTTTGATGACATCAAAAGGAACATTTGTTTTTAATGGAACAACAAGAGTAGTTGTTTCTCAAATGCATAGGTCTCCTGGAGTTTTTTTTGACCATGATAAAGGAAAGAGTCATTCGTCAGGTAAATTTCTATTTGCTTCAAGACTAATTCCTTACAATGGATCTTGGATTGATTTTGAATTTGATCCAAAGGATCTGATTTACGTGAGAATAGATAAAAGAAGAAAGTTATTGGCCTCTTCTCTCCTACTGGCACTTGACGATAAAAAATCTTCAGAATATAGAGAAAATTGTAAAAAAACTGGTAAAGAAATTGATTACAACAAAATCAATGGAATGACTCATGAAGAGTTATTCTCATTTTTCTATAGTTCCACTTCTCTCAAAAGAAAAAATAAAGGTTGGGAAACTAATTTTAATAAAGATGATTATGCTGGATTAAAGCTAGAGTTTGACTTAATCGATTCGAATTCAGGTAAAACCTATGCAAATACTGGAGATAAGTTTAATATTTTAGTGCAAAAAAAAATCTCTAAAGATTCCGTAAAAACAATATTTATTGAAAATGAAACACTTATGGGTAAATTCTTGGCAAATGATATTTTTGACTCGAAAACTGGAATTATTTATTTTGAAGCTGGCGATGAGATTGACGAAAATACCTTAAAATATTTTCAAGAAAAAAATATTGACTCTTTTGAAATTTTACAAATTAATTCTAATAAGCAAGGTTCATATATCAGGGATACTTTTTTTGCTGACAAAAACAAAAATAGAAATGATGCAGTAACAGAGGTTTATAAAATACTTAGACCTGGAGAACCTCCAACGGTAGAAGCAGCGGATAAATTATTTAGGACCCTTTTTTTTGATAGAGAGCGTTATGATCTTTCTCCGGTTGGAAGGTTAAAAATTAATACAAGATTAAACCTGAATGCAAATTTGGATCTTAGGGTATTGGAAAATAATGATATTATTCAAATAATTCATTATCTAGCAGGCCTCAAAGATGGTATCGGACACATTGATGATATAGATCATTTAGGGAATAGAAGAGTTAGATCTGTTGGTGAGTTATTGGAAAATCAGTATACTTTGGGTGTTATCAGAATGGAAAGAGCAATCAAAGAAAGAATGACTAATGCACCTGATATTCAAACAGTAATGCCTAATGATCTAGTCAACCCCAAGCCAGCTTCGGCAGCAATCAGAGAGTTTTTTGGCCAAAGTCAACTTTCCCAATTCATGGATCAAACAAATCCCTTGTCGGAAATAACTCACAAAAGAAGATTATCTGCACTTGGACCTGGAGGTCTTTCAAGAGAAAGAGCGGGATTTGAAGTCAGGGATGTTCACCCATCTCATTACGGTAGGATTTGTCCTATTGAGACTCCGGAAGGGCCAAATATTGGTTTGATTAATTCATTGGCTACGTATTCTAAAGTAAATAGCTATGGCTTCATTGAAACCCCTTACAGAAAAGTAGAAAACTCCAAGGTGACTTCTGAAATAATTTATTTGTCAGCTATGGAAGAAGAAAAATATGCAATTGCGCAAGCAAATGAACCGCTAAAAACTAATGGTTCATTTGAAAGGTCATTTATTTCTTGTAGGAAAAGCGGAGACTTCTTAATGTTGGATCCAAAAGATGTTGACTTCATTGATGTTTCACCAAAACAGTTGGTTTCAGTTGCAGCTGCTCTTATTCCTTTTCTCGAGAATGATGATGCCAACAGGGCCCTTATGGGTTCAAATATGATGCGACAAGCTGTCCCTCTATTGAAAAGTCAATCTCCGTTTGTTGGAACTGGAATGGAATCAGTTGTTGCTAGAGACTCGGGAGTTGTAGTAGTTGCAAAAAGGTCGGGGAATGTTAATCAAGTTGATTCTTCAAGAATAGTTATTAGTGCAATGCAAAAGAATGATAATGATACGGGTGTTGATATATATAGATTAAGTAAATTTCAAAGATCAAATCAAGACACTTGTATTAACCAAATTCCTCTTGTCAGAGAAGGGGATTTTGTTGAAAAGGGAGACATCATTGCAGATGGGCCCGCCTCAAAAATAGGCGAACTTGCGTTAGGAAAAAATGTCACAGTGGCATTTATGCCATGGAATGGCTACAATTATGAAGATTCTATTTTAATATCTGAGAAACTTGTAGTTGATGATGTTTTCACCTCGATTCACATTCAGGAATTTGAAGTTTTAGCAAGAGATACAAAACTAGGCCAAGAAGAAATCACGAGAGATATTCCAAATATAGGCGAAGAATCACTAACAAACCTTGATGAGGCTGGCATTGTACATATTGGTGCAAAAGTAAATCCAGGAGATATCTTGGTTGGCAAAGTGACACCCAAGGGTGAATCTCCGATGACTCCCGAAGAAAAACTCCTGAGAGCTATTTTTGGTGAAAAAGCTGCTGATGTCAAAGATACATCGCTCAGACTTCCACCAGGTGTATCAGGAACAATAGTAGAAGTAAGAGTTTTCTCTAGAAGGGGAGTTGATAAAGATGAAAGGTCTTTATCAAATGAAAGAATGCAAATTGAACAACTGCATATCGATATGGAGGATGAAAGATTCATTCTTGAATCAAGCTATGAAAAAAATCTTAAATCAATATTGTTAAATCAAGAATATGAAAGTGGATTGGAAAAAAAACCCAAGACTTCTAAACTCTCCAAGGAGTTGCTTGATGAAATAAAGCTCTCACATCTTAAGAGTATTTCCATTAAATCCGACCCAGCAATGAAAAAAGTTGAATCTTTAAATGAAGCTTTTGATAAAAGTCTTGATGTGTTGAATAAAACTTTCCAATCAAAAGTTGATAAAGTTCAGTCTGGAGATGAATTGATGCCAGGGGTGATGAAGCTTGTAAAAGTTTTTGTTGCAGTAAAAAGACAACTGGCACCTGGAGATAAAATGGCAGGTAGACATGGAAACAAAGGTGTTATCTCGAGAATTATTCCAGTTGAAGACATGCCATATATGGAAGACGGAACTCCAGTAGACATTGTGCTCAATCCTTTAGGTGTGCCTTCGAGGATGAATGTTGGTCAGATTCTAGAAACGCATTTAGGTGCTGCGTCTGTTGATTTAGGTAAAAAGTTTAATGAACTAGCATTAGGTGAAAAAGATGATAAACCTAATTTAGAAAAAATTAAGAAACTATTTAAAAGTGTATATGGTGAAAATATTTATAAAGAAAGAATTTCAAATCTCTCTGATAATGAGATTGTTCAAAGAGCCATACAACTGAAAGATGGAGTTCCATTCGCTACGCCAGTTTTTGATGGCGCCAAGGAGTTAGATATTAATGACTTTTTCGACATGGCTTCCACCCATACCAGTGGTCAAAAAAGACTGGTTGATGGAAGAACGGGAAATCACTTTGATAGACCTATTACTGTGGGACAAATATACATGCTGAAACTTAACCACCTTGTCGATGATAAAATTCATGCAAGATCAATAGGTCCATACAGCTTGGTTACCCAACAACCTTTAGGTGGTAAGGCGCAGTTTGGTGGACAAAGATTTGGAGAAATGGAAGTTTGGGCATTGGAAGCTTACGGTGCATCTTATACTTTGCAAGAAATGTTAACTGTCAAATCTGATGATGTTTCAGGAAGGACAAAAGCTTACGAAACTATCGTTAGAGGTGATGATAACATTGAGTCAGGAATTCCCGAATCATTTAATGTGTTGATTATGGAATTAAAGTCACTTGGTTTAAATGTTGAGTTATTAGAAAGAAATGTAAATTAGGGGTTAATTATGAATGATTTAATGAAATTAATGGAAAAGCCTAGCTTCGTAAATTTTGATCACATAAGGATATCAATAGCTAGTCCTGATGAGATAGTCTCTTGGTCGCATGGAGAAATAAAAAAACCTGAAACAATAAATTACAGAACCTTCAAACCCGAACGAAGTGGTTTGTTTTGTGCAAGAATATTCGGACCTATTAAAGATTATGAGTGCGTTTGCGGAAAATACAAAAGAATGAAATTCAAGGGAATAATTTGTGAAAAATGTGGAGTTGAAGTTACACTAACCAAAGTCAGAAGAGAAAGAATGGGTCATATACCCCTAGCAGCTCCGGTAGCACACATTTGGTTTTTAAAATCCTTACCTAGTAGAATTGGGCTTCTTCTTGATTTAGCATTAAAGGACTTAGAAAAAGTGCTTTATTTCGAAAGCTTTATTGTAACAGAGCCAGGAATGGTTAAGACTTTAAAAAAATTCCAAATTTTAAGCGATGAAGAAAACTCGAGTTACATTGAGGAGTTTGGTGAGAGCTTTCAAAGTATGATAGGTGCCGAGGCAATACAAAAATTACTCTCAGAGCTTGATCTTCCCGAAGAACAGAAGAAAGTCAGAGAAGAACTTGGATCTACATCATCAGAAACAAAAAAGAAGAAGTTGGTTAAACGTTTAAAACTTATTGAAGCCTTCATAGGGTCTAAGTTAAAACCTGAATGGATGATTTTAAATGTTATTCCTGTTATACCTCCGGAGTTAAGGCCATTAGTTCCCCTTGATGGTGGGCGATTTGCTACATCGGATTTAAATGACTTGTACAGAAGAGTTATTAATAGAAATAATAGATTGCAAAGACTACTGACGCTTAAGGCACCCGAAATAATTGTCAGAAATGAAAAAAGAATGTTGCAAGAAGCTTGTGATGCTCTATTTGATAACGGAAGACGAGGAAGGGTCATAACAGGAACCAACAAAAGACCACTCAAATCTCTTTCTGATATGCTAAAAGGTAAACAAGGAAGATTCAGACAAAACCTTCTCGGAAAAAGAGTTGACTATTCGGGAAGATCAGTAATCGTTGTTGGTCCCGAACTAAAACTTCATCAATGCGGAATTCCAAAAAAAATGGCGATAGAACTTTTCAAACCATTTATATACTCCAAATTGGAAAAGTATAATTTAGCAACTACGGTAAAAGCTGCAAAAAAAATGGTGGAAAAAGAAAGACCCGAAGTTTGGGATATATTAGCTGAAGTGATAAGAGAACATCCTGTTTTATTAAACAGAGCACCAACACTTCATAGGTTGGGTATACAAGCCTTTGAACCAATCTTGATTGAAGGAAAGGCAATCCAACTTCATCCACTTGTTTGCACTGCTTTTAATGCAGATTTTGATGGAGATCAAATGGCAGTTCATGTGCCATTGTCACTTGAATCTCAGCTAGAAGCAAGGGTTCTGATGATGTCAACAAATAATATTCTTTCACCTGCAAACGGTAAACCAATAATTGTACCATCTCAGGATATGATCTTAGGTCTCTACTACCTAAGTTTAATGAGTCACAATGGATTAGGAGAAGGTATGATCTTTTCATCAATAGAGGAGCTTTTAGCTGCTATTGATCAAAAGAACGTATCACTTCATTCGAAAGTTAAATGTAGATTTGAAACTGTAAACGAAAACTTTGAGCCTTTAACCCAAACTGTTTCCACTACACCAGGAAGAATGTTAATAAGTGAAATTCTTCCAAAGCATCCAAAAGTTAATTTTGAAATTATAAATAAAGTACTTACAAAAAAAGAAATAAGTAACGCAATCGACCTTGTTTACAGACATTGTGGACAAAAGAAAACGGTCATTTTTGCTGATAAATTGATGGAGATAGGTTTCAGAGAAGCATGCAAAGCAGGAATATCTTTTGGAAAAGACGATCTTTTGATACCTTCAACAAAATCAAGTATGCTTGACGAAACAGAAGCTAAAGTTAAGTCATATGAAAAACAATATTCTGAGGGCTTGATTACCAAAGGAGAAAAATATAACAAGGTTGTTGATGCTTGGGCTAAATGTTCAGATCTAGTCGCTAACGAAATGATGAAAATTATTGTTCCGAATGAAACTGATAAAGTTGAAAATTTTAATTCTGTCTATATGATGGCGGATTCAGGTGCAAGGGGTTCGGCAGCCCAGTTAAAGCAATTATCCGGAATGAGAGGTTTAATGGCAAAACCTTCAGGAGAAATTATTGAGACTCCAATTGTTTCAAATTTCAAAGAAGGTCTTACAGTTTTAGAATACTTTAACTCTAGTCACGGAGCTCGAAAAGGTTTGGCTGACACTGCATTGAAAACTGCAAATTCTGGATATCTTACGAGAAGATTAGTTGATGTTGCTCAGGACTCAATCATTACTGTGCCTGATTGTTTTACAACAAAATATATAACATTAAGTGAACTAGTTGAAGGTGGAGAGGTTGTAGAGCCCTTATCAGAAAGAGTTTTGGGAAGAACTCTTGCTCAAGATTTGATAGATAACAATAATAAAATAATTGCAAAAACTGGTGATATGGTCTCAGAAGAGCATTTGACACTTATCGATACAGTAGGTTTTGAGGAAATTAAGGTAAGATCTGTACTTACTTGTGAAGCTGAATTTGGAGTTTGTGGAAAGTGTTATGGAAGAGATCTTGCAAGAGGAACGCCAGTTAACGTTGGCGAGGCTGTAGGAGTTATTGCAGCACAATCAATTGGTGAGCCGGGAACACAGTTAACTATGAGAACATTCCATATAGGTGGGGCGGCACAAAAGGGTACCGAAATCTCAAATATTGAGTCTAAAGTGAATGGAACAGTTAAATATTTAAATCTAAAATCGTCAACAGACAGTGCTGGAAATGAAATTAATATGTCAAGAAATGCATCTCTTTTAATTTTAGATGACAAGAAAAAAGAAAAAGCAAAACATAGAATTCCTTTTGGATGCAAGATTAACTTTAAGAATGATCATGAAGTAAAATCAAATGATATTGTTGCAGAATGGGATCCCTTTACTCTTCCAATAGTTGCCCAAATTAATGGTGTTATTAAATTTAAAGAGCTTGAAGAAGGTATAACAATAAGGGAGATCATCGACGAGTCCACTGGGTTATCTAGTAATATAGTTATGGACTGGAAACAAATAACAAAAAATCAAGACCTTGTTCCAAGACTTGAGATCCACGATAAAAAAACTGATGGTAAAGCATTAATCTTAGAAAATGGAAGTATAGCAAGTTATGAACTGACTGCCGATTCTATAATAAGTGTAAATAATGGTCAAAACATTAAGCAGGGGGATGTTATTGCAAGAGTTCCAAAAGAGTCAAGTAAAACAAAGGATATAACGGGAGGATTGCCAAGAGTCGCCGAGTTGTTTGAAGCAAGAAAACCAAAAGATAATGCTATAATAGCAGAGTGTACAGGTAAGATTGAGTTCGGTAAAGATTACAAGATGAAGAGAAAGATCTCTATAGTTCCGGAAGATAAAGATCTTAGTCCGGTTGAATATGTAATTTCAAAATCTAAACACTTGACTGTTCAAGAGGGAGATGTTGTTGAGATTGGAGATATTCTTGTGGATGGTAATTCAGTGCCTCATGATATATTAAGAGTTAAAGGTGTTGAGGCTCTAGCTACTTATCTAACAAAGGAGGTTCAGGATGTCTATAGACTTCAAGGTGTAAAAATTAATGATAAACATATTGAGGTTATTGTCAGACAAATGATGCAGAAGGTAGAGATTACTGATCCTGGTGAAACAACTTTATTGTCCGGTGAACAAGTAAGTAGAAAAGAATTTCTCGAACAAAATGTTTTTGCTGAAAAAGAAAATAGAAAACCAGCAAAAGGTCATCAAATCCTTCTTGGAATAACAAAGGCATCTCTTCAAACTGATAGCTTTGTTTCAGCTGCATCGTTTCAAGAAACAACAAGGGTGCTTACCGAAGCCTCCGTTTCGGGCAAAGTAGATAGTTTGATGGGGCTCAAAGAAAATGTTATAGTTGGAAGGTTGGTCCCATGTGGAACTGGTTCGTTTATGTCTCAAGTAAAACTTGAAGCAAATAAGAAGGATAAAGAGTTGTTAACCAAGGCAACTCAAAGTGAAGAAAAAACTTCTTAATACTTTTTTTTTTCTAATGTTGACAGTCTATGAAGATGTGTTAATTTTCAACGAATAATTGGTAGTGGTTGAAAACCAAACACAATTTCGTAATACAAAAAAGGAAAAAATGCCTACTATAAACCAGTTAATTAGATCACCTAGATCTAAACAATTAAAGAGGAACAAAGTTCCTGCTCTTGAAAGATGTCCTCAAAAAAGAGGTGTTTGTACAAGGGTCTATACCACAACCCCAAAAAAACCTAATTCAGCATTGAGAAAAGTGGCTAGAGTCAAGTTAACTAACGGATTCGAGGTGACAAGTTATATTCCGGGTGAAGGTCATAACCTTCAAGAACACTCTGTTGTGTTAATCAGAGGGGGAAGGGTTAAAGATTTACCTGGAGTTCGTTACCATGTTCTCAGAGGAATTTTGGACACAGAAGGTGTTAAGAATAGAAAACAAAGAAGATCCAAATATGGAGCTAAAAGACCTAAGTAGTTTATCATGTCTAGAAGAAGAAAAGCAGATAAAAGGGAGATAATCCCAGATACAAAATTCAACGATAAGATTTTATCAAAATTCATTAATATAGTAATGTTTGATGGTAAGAAATCTAAATCAGAAAAAATTGTTTATGATGCATTAGACTTAGCATCAAAAAGGTTGAAGATATCTAAACCAATTGATCTTTTTAAGACGGCTTTGAATAATGTGAAACCAGGAATTGAAGTCAGATCCAGGAGAGTCGGAGGAGCCACATATCAAGTTCCTGTAGAAGTAAGGAATGAAAGAGCCCAAGCTCTAGCTATTAGATGGATTGTCGATGCTTCTAGAAAAAGAAATGAGAAATCAATGGTAGATAGACTTGCACAAGAGTTAGCTGATGCTCATGAAAATAAAGGTACGTCAGTCAAAAAAAGAGAAGATACTCATAAAATGGCAGAAGCTAACAGAGCTTTTGCTCATTATAGGTGGTAAATAAGATGACTAGAAAAACAGATTTAAATAACTATAGAAATATCGGAATCATGGCACACATAGATGCCGGAAAAACAACAACAACTGAAAGAATTTTATATTACACAGGCGTTTCTCATAAAATTGGGGAAGTTCATGATGGTGCAGCTACAATGGATTGGATGGAACAAGAGCAGGAAAGAGGTATAACTATTACATCTGCTGCCACTACTTGTTTCTGGAATGATAAAAGAATCAATATTATTGATACGCCTGGTCATGTTGACTTTACAATTGAAGTAGAAAGATCTTTGAGAGTTTTAGATGGAAGTGTGTGTGTTTTTGACTCTGTTGCAGGAGTCGAACCACAATCTGAAACAGTTTGGAGACAGGCAGATAAATATGGTGTACCAAGGATGTGCTTCGTCAATAAAATGGATAGAATTGGAGCAAACTTCTACAGGTGTGTGGACATGATCGTTGAGAGATTGGGAGCAGCACCATTAGTAATTCAATTACCTTTGGGATCCGAAGCTAACTTTAAAGGAGTTATAGATTTAGTTAGGATGAAAGCGATTGTATGGCAAGAAGAAACTTTAGGTGCTAAATTTGTTGATGAAGAAATACCCAGTGAAATTTCAGAGGAAGCAAATAAATACAGAGAAAAACTTATTGAAACAATAGTTGAGCTTGATGATGGAATAATGGAAAAATATCTTGATGGAACCACTCCATCTAATGAAGAAATAAAAAAATTAATAAGAAAAGGTACTATTGCAAGTAAATTTGTTCCAGTACTTTGTGGAAGTGCCTTTAAAAATAAAGGTGTGCAACCTATGCTTGATGCTGTTATAGATTTTCTACCATCGCCTCTTGATGTTCCTGCTATTAAAGGAGTAAAATACCAAAAAGAAGATGAATCCATCACAAGAAAAAGCTCTGACGATGAACCCTTTTCTGCTCTTGCGTTTAAAATAATGAATGATCCATTTGTGGGTTCATTGACTTTTATGAGGGTGTATTCAGGTAAAATTGAGGCAGGAAGTTCTGTTCTTAATTCTGTCAAAGATAAGAGAGAAAGGTTTGGAAGGATGCTTCAAATGCATTCGAATTCAAGAGAAGATATTAAAATAGCATACGCAGGCGACATCATTGCCGTTGCTGGATTAAAAGATACAACAACTGGAGATACCCTATGCAACTCCGAAGATGCTGTTGTGTTAGAAAGAATGGAATTTCCTGATCCAGTTATTGAGGTCGCCGTTGAACCTAAAACTAAGGCAGATCAAGAAAAAATGGGAATTGCCCTTCAGCGTCTTGCTGCAGAAGACCCTTCATTTAAAGTTAGTATCGACCATGAATCCGGACAAACTGTAATGAAAGGTATGGGAGAGCTTCATCTAGAAATATTGGTTGATAGAATGTTAAGAGAATTTAAGGTGGATGCAACAGTTGGTGCTCCTCAGGTTGCTTACAGAGAAACAATAACACAACCTACTTCAATTGATTACACTCACAAGAAACAGTCAGGCGGAGCTGGTCAATTTGCGAAAGTAGTAATCGAGTTTGAACCTTTAGAAAAAGGTGGAGGTTTCATATTTGAAAGTAAAATTGTTGGTGGTAGAGTTCCAAGAGAATACATCCCTGGTGTTGAAAAAGGTTTAAAAGCTTCTATTGAAACAGGTTTTTTAGCTGGTTTCCCAGTTATCGATTTTAAATGCACATTAGTAGATGGAGCTTATCATGATGTGGATTCAAGTGTTATGGCATTTGAAATTGCCGCAAGAGCTGCATTCAGAGAAGCAATGCCAAAAGCTAAAGCAGTTCTTTTAGAACCAATGATGAAGGTTGAAGTAGTTACGCCGGAAGATTACATGGGCGATATTATAGGAGATTTAAACTCAAGAAGAGGTCAAGTTTCAGGCATGGAGCAAAGAGGAGTTAATCATTTAGTTAATGGTATGGTTCCGTTAGCCAATATGTTTGGATATGTTAATAATTTACGTTCTATGAGCCAGGGTAGAGCAAGTTATACAATGACTTTTGATCATTATGAAGAAGTCCCTCATAATGTAGCCGAGGAAGTTAAAGAAAAGGTTTCTGGTTAATTTTAAATAAGGAGTAATTAAAATGGCAAAAGAAAAATTTGATAGAAGCAAACCGCATTGCAACATTGGTACGATCGGTCATGTTGATCATGGAAAGACTACATTAACAGCAGCAATTACAAAAGTTCTTGCTGAAACTGGTGGTGCAACTGCGATGGATTATTCACAAATAGATAAAGCACCTGAAGAAAAAGAAAGAGGTATAACTATCTCTACAGCTCATGTTGAATATCAGACTGACAAAAGACACTATGCTCATGTTGATTGTCCAGGTCATGCGGATTATGTTAAAAATATGATAACAGGAGCTGCTCAAATGGATGGAGCAATTTTAGTGGTTTCAGCAGCTGATGGACCTATGCCTCAAACTAAGGAACACATACTTCTAGCTAGGCAAGTTGGTGTGCCATCAATTGTTGTTTTTATGAACAAAGTTGATCAAGTTGATGATCCTGAGCTCCTTGATTTAGTTGAAATGGAAGTGCGCGAACTGTTATCAAAATATGAATTTGACGGAGATAATATTCCCATAGTCAGAGGGTCGGCACTTGCAGCTATTGAAGCTACAAATGAAGACACTGGGAAAAAAGCTATTTTAGAATTAATGCAAAAGGTTGACGAACATATACCACAACCCGCCAGGCCATTAGATCAAGATTTCTTGATGCCTATCGAGGATGTCTTCTCAATTTCGGGAAGAGGTACTGTTGTTACTGGGAGAGTGGAAAGAGGTGTTGTCAATGTTAATGATGAAATCGAGATAACAGGTATCAAAGATACACAAAAAACAGTTTGTACTGGTGTTGAAATGTTTAGAAAACTTTTGGATAGAGGTGAAGCAGGTGACAATGTTGGAGTTCTACTAAGAGGAACAAAGAGGGAAGAAGTTGAAAGAGGACAAGTTCTAAATAAACCAGGTTCAATCAAACCCCATAAAAAGTTTAAAGCTGAGGCTTATGTCCTTAATAAAGATGAAGGAGGAAGACACACTCCATTTTTTAAGAACTACAGACCTCAGTTCTATTTTAGAACTACAGATGTGACTGGAACTATCGAGCTGCCATCAGGCACCGAGATGGTAATGCCAGGCGATAATGTTTCTGTAACTGTTGAATTACTCACTCCCATCGCAATGGATAAAGGTTTAAAATTTGCCATAAGAGAAGGTGGGCGAACTGTAGGCGCTGGTGTGGTTGCAGAAATTATTGAGTAAAAAATAGTGGGAGTTCTTTAAAATGGCTAGTCAAAATATTCGTATCAGGTTGAAAGCGTTTGATCATAGAGTCTTGGATCAAACTACTTTAGAAATTGTTAATACAGCAAAGCGAACTGGTGCCAATGTTAAGGGGCCTATCCCACTTCCAACAATAATAGAAAAGTTTACAGTATTAAAATCTCCTCACGTTGATAAGAAATCTCGTGATCAGTTAGAGCTTCGAACTCACAAAAGAGTTATGGATATAACTGAATGGACTCCTCAAACTGTGGATGCGCTTCAAAAGCTCGAGTTAGCTGCTGGAGTAGATATAGAAATCAAACTTTAGGATTAAAATGAGAACTGGATTATTAGCAGAAAAAATTGGAATGACTAGATTTTATGATAAAGATAAGATCAATCATTCAGTTACGGTTCTTCAAGTTAAAGAATGTAAGGTTGTGACTGTTAAAAATATTGGTAAAGATGGATACAATGCGGTAACGCTTTCTCATGGAAATTGCTCAAAATCAGTCGGCAAGCCTTTTAAAGAATTTCTCAAAAAAAATAATCTTAAAGCCTTTTCCCATTCCAAAGAATTTAGAATAACTGAATCAAATAATTTTAAAATCGGTGATAATATAAATGCTTCGAATTTTGTTATTGGTCAGTATGTTGATGTTACTTCAAATTCAATTGGAAAAGGGTTTGCTGGAGGAATGAAGAGACATAACTTTGCTGGAAATAGAGCTACTCATGGTGTTTCTATTTCTCATAGATCCCATGGTTCCACTGGTCAGTGTCAAGATCCGGGTAAAGTATTCAAGGGAAAAAAAATGGCTGGTAGATTAGGTAATAAACAAGTAACTATTCAAAACCTAAGAGTCTTAAATATTGACACCGAAAATAACCTGATTGTAATCAAAGGTGCAGTACCTGGTCATAAAGGTTCAGTGATAAGGGTGGTAGATTCAGTTAAAAAAAATCAGGATATAAAAACTAACTTAGTTGCTCAAGATAACCAAAACTCAATTTCACCAAAACCAAATATTATAGAAGAATCAAAACCTGACAATAATATTGAAACTAATTCACCTACAAATTTAAAACAAACAGAAACTAATTCAGAAGAATCAGGAAAAAATATGAATGTAACACCAGTTAGTGAAAAGGATAAACAAGATAAAAGTTGATCATCAAATATTGATGATCAATCTAAAAAAAAGATAGTGATTAAAATGAAAGAAAAAGTGAACAACCTTGATAATAAACCTTTAAAAGAAATAGAACTTGATAAGTCAATCTTTTCAATTGATATAAAAGAAGAAATCGTTCAAAGAATGGTCAGATATCAATTGGCTAAGAAAAGAAGTGGTAATCATAAAACTAAAGGCATATCAGAAATCTCCGGAACAACAAAAAAACCTTTTAAACAAAAAGGAACTGGAAACGCTCGTCAAGGAAGTAAAAGATCTCCTCAAATGAGAGGCGGGGCTGTGATTTTTGGACCACAAGTTAGATCACATGCTCATAAGCTTCCTAAAAAAATTAAAAAATTAGCTCTAAAAATGGCTTTATCCAAAAAATTAAAAGACGGCAAATTAAAAATCATTGACGAACTTAAAATATCCAAGCCTAAGACAAGTCTTTTTAAGAATAAACTAAGTAGTTTAAAAATTGAATCAGCACTTTTTGTCGACAATGTTCAAGTTGATAAAAACTTTTTACTCGCCTCCAAAAATGTCCCTAAAATTGATGTACTTCCATTGGTTGGTTTGAACGTTTATGATATTTTGAAAAGAGATTACTTGGTATTTTCTACTAGTGCCTTAAATGGAATTCATGAAAGGTTTAATAAATGAAAAAATTGTCATCAGAGAGATTGTACGAAGTAATTAGAAACCCACTTGTTTCTGAAAAATCCACTTATGTCTCACAATTTAATTATTATGTCTTTAAGGTTTCATCTAACTCGACTAAACCCGAAATCAAGCAAGCTGTTGAGAAGTTATTTGATGTAAAAGTTTTGTCTGTAAATACTTTAAATCAAAATGGAAAAGTTAAAAAATTTAGAAACATTTATGGTAGAAGGCCAAACTTTAAAAAAGCCTTTGTTAAACTTGCTGAAGGTAACACAATAGATACGACTGTAGAGGTTAAATAGTAATGGCTTTAAAACAATATAAACCAAACACCGCTGGTCAAAGAGGCCTTGTTTTAACTGAAAAAAGCGACCTTTATAAAGGAAAACCTTTCAAAAAGCTTACTAAGGGTCACTCCAAGAGTGGTGGAAGAAATAACTTTGGTCATTTAACTTCAAGACGACAAGGTGGTGGTCATAAAAGAAAATATAGAATAATAGACTTCAAAAGGGATTTGAACAACAAATTTGCTACTGTAGAAAGAATCGAATACGATCCAAACAGGACAGCAAATATAGCACTTATTAAATTTGATGACGGAGAGCACTCATATATAATATCACCTCAAAAGCTTAAAACTGGGGATAAAGTTATTTCTTCAGAGAAAGCTGAAATAAAAATTGGTAATTGTATGCAACTTAAAAATATACCTACGGATACATTGATACATAATATTGAAATGAAACCCGGAAAGGGCGGGCAGCTTAATAGATCAGCTGGAACTTACAGTCAACTTATAGGCAAGGATGCAGAGTACGCTCAGATAAAACTTTCCTCGGGAGAAATCAGAATGGTTCGGGTCGAATGCAGGGCTACAATTGGCATGGTATCAAACCCTGACAACAAAAATATTAAACTTGGTAAGGCTGGTAGAAAAAGATGGATGGGTATTCGTCCTGTTGTAAGAGGTGTTGCAATGAACCCAGTTGATCACCCGCATGGAGGAGGCGAAGGAAGAACTTCAGGTGGAAGAAATCCAGTTTCTAGAAAAGGTTTCTCTGCTAAAGGAAAGAAAACTAGGAGAAATAAGAGAACAGATAAATATATAATTAGAAGAGGGAAAAAATAATGTCTAGATCGGTATGGAAAGGTCCCTTTGTGGATGTATATTTAATAAAAAAAGCTGAAGTAGTAAAAACCTCAGGCAGAAATGATGTAATTAAAACATGGTCAAGAAGATCAACTATATTACCAGAATTCGTAGGTTTAACATTTGGTGTACACAACGGGAAAAAACATATCCCAGTAACTGTAAGTGAAAATATGGTTGGACATAAGTTTGGCGAATTTTCTCCGACTCGAACATATAAGGGTCACAACGCAGATAAGAAAACATCATAGGAAAGATTTTATATTATGACAAAAGAATTAGAAAAAGAAGAAAATATCGTAGTAAGAGCTTTAGGTAAGTCTTTAAAATCTAGCCCACAAAAAACAAATCTTATTTTGGGATTAATAAGGGGGTTAAAAGTTGAAAAAGCAATAAACAATTTGCAATTTTCAAGAAGAAGAATATCAAATGAGATATTAAAAATATTAAAATCCGCGGTCTCAAATGCCGAAAATAATCATCAGTTAGACATAGATAAGTTATTTGTAAAAGAAGCGAGTGTTGGTAAATCCATGGTTCTCAAGAGATTCAGACCAAGAGCACGAGGTAGAGCAGGGAAAATTTTGAAGACTTTTTCGAGAGTAAGAATATTAGTTCAAGAAAAAGATGATAATGAAGTAAAAAAAAGTAAAGATATCAAACCAAAAACGAAAGAAAATAATGGGACAAAAAACTAATCCAATTGGCTTAAGGCTAGGAATTATAAGATCATGGGAATCTAAGTGGTTTTCTGAAAAAAGTTATTCTGAACTTCTCCAAGAGGATATAAATCTCAGAAGGTTTTTACAAAAGAAGCTCAGCTCAGCAGGGATATCTAAGATTGTGATCGAAAGACCAGCTAAACTTGCAAACATTACCCTCTATACTTCAAGACCTGGAGTTATTATTGGAAAAAAAGGTGCAGATATTGAAAAGCTAAAGAAATCAGTCAGCAAAATGGTTAGCGGTGACGTAAATATTAATATTGTTGAGATAAAAAAACCGGAATTAGATTCACAGTTGGTTGCAGATAATATTGCTCAACAATTAGAAAAAAGAGTAGCATTTAGAAGGGCTATGAAAAGAGCTGTTCAATCTGCAATGAGACTAGGAGCTGAGGGTATTAGAGTTAATTGCGCTGGCAGACTAGGTGGAGCAGAAATAGCAAGAACTGAATGGTATAGAGAAGGAAGAGTGCCATTACATACTTTAAGAGCTAATGTAGATTATGGGGTTTCTAGAGCTAATACTACATATGGAATCTGCGGAGTAAAGGTATGGATTTTTAAAGGTGAGAAGTTTGATAAAGATATCAACAGTTCAGAGGGTGACAATAAAATAACAAACCAAGAATTAAAGAAAGTTGAAAAGTAGAAATGTTACAACCCAAAAAACCAAAGTTTAGAAAACAATTCAAAGGTCGTATGCATGGAGTTTCTAAAGGAGGAAACTTTCTGAACTTTGGAGCGTTTGGATTAAAAGCTCTAACACCAGCTAGAATTACATCTAGACAGATTGAATCAGCTAGGAGATGCATTTCAAGACATCTAAAAAGATCTGGAAGAGTTTGGATAAGAATTTTTCCAGATGTTCCAGTTTCTAAGAAGCCTGCTGAAGTTAGACAAGGCAAAGGAAAAGGTGCTGTAGAGTTTTGGGCTGCAAAGGTTAAACCAGGTAAAATTTTATTCGAAATCGACGGAGTATCTAAAAATTTGGCTGCGGAGGCTTTTGATTTAGCATCTGCTAAACTGCCTAATAAAACCAAATTTGTAACAAGGTTTGGTGTGTAATGGAAAAGTTTTTAGATCTTTTGAAGTTAGAATCTAACCAATTGAAAGAAAAAATAAGTGTTTTAAGAAAAGAATCATTAAATTTAAGGTTTCAAAGAAGCTCTGGTCAACTTGAGAAAACAGCTAGAATTTCAATTGTTAGAAAACAAATAGCTAGAATTAAGACAGCCATAAACATAAATATGAATAAGAATAAGAATAAGAAAGGTAAGTGACTTAGTTATGCCGAAGAGAATATTAAGGGGAGTGGTTGTTTCTGATAAAGCAGACAAGACAATTACCGTGAGAGTCAACAGAAAGGTTATGCACCCTGTTTATAAAAAATATATTAATAGATCTAAGAAATATTCTGTTCATGACGAATCGAACAAATTTAAGATTGGTCAGCTTGTTTCAATTCAAGAAAACAAACCAATTTCAAAGACTAAGAAATGGATAGTAATCAATTAAAGGTAAAAAATGATACAAATGCAATCAACATTATTAGTCGCTGACAATTCCGGAGCAAAAAAAATTCAATGTATCAAGGTTTTGGGTGGCTCCAAAAGAAGATTTGCCTCTGTTGGTGATGTCATAGTAATTACCGTTAAGGATGCAATCCCAAGAGGTAAAGTTAAAAAAGGAGAGATTCATAAAGCTGTTATTGTAAGAACTGCTAAAGAAGTTTATAGATCAGATGGATCTTCGATTAGATTTGATAGAAATGCGGCTGTATTAATAAACAATAATGGAGAACCACTTGGAACAAGGATTTTTGGACCGGTTACAAGAGAATTGAGAGCAAGAAAGTACATGAAAATTATTTCTTTAGCACCGGAGGTTTTATAAAAATGGCATCTAAAATTAAAAAAGGAGATAATGTTATTGTTTTATCGGGAAAGGATAAAGGTAAAACTGGCAAAATCTTGAGAATGATCAAAGTTAAAGATAAACCTTTGAAAGCTATTGTTGAAGGTGCGAATATTGTTAAGAAACATACAAAACAGTCAGCAACAAAAAAAGGTGGTATTGAAAGTATTGAAATGCCCATGTATGTTTGCAAGCTATCTTTAATTGATCCTAAGACGTCGAAAGCATCAAGAGTTGGTTTTAAATTTCTAAAGGATGGAAAAAAGGTTAGATTTACAAAAAAATCTGGAGAAACTTTAAATTAGATTGATTATGGCAAGACTAGCAGAAAAATATGACACACAAATAAGGGAACAACTAAAGGGTAAGTTTGGTTTAAAAAATATCTTTGAAGTTCCTAAATTACTTAAAATTGTTGTTAATATAGGTGTAGGGGAAGTTGTGTCGGACTCTAAAGCAATTAATAAGGCAATAGAAGATTTAACGCTTATAACTGGACAGAAGCCAGCTGTTACTAAGGCCAAGAAATCTATTGCAGGTTTTAAATTAAGAAAAGGGTTGAATATTGGATGTAAGGTCACTTTGCGCAAAAAAAGAATGTACGAATTTTTGGATAGATTAATTTTCATAGCATTACCAAGGGTAAGAGATTTCAAAGGATTATCCAAGAAATCATTTGATGGGCATGGTAACTACTCTATTGGTATTAAAGAGCAGATTATTTTTCCTGAAATAAATTACGATAAAATTGACAAAATTAGAGGAATGGATATCACGATTGCTACATCAACTACAAATCAAGAACATGCCTATGAATTATTAAAAAGCTTTAACTTGCCATTTAAAGATTAAGGAGCGCAAATGTCTAAACTAAGTATTATTGAGAGAAATAAAAAAAGGGTAAAAATGTATAATAAGTACAAAGCAAGACGTAATAAACTTCTTGCAATTGCTAACAATAAGAAATTAAGTCCTGATGAACAGTTTAAGGCTAGATTGCAATTATCAAAAATACCTAGAAATGCATCTAAGGTAAGAATTAGGAACAGGTGTGCTTTGACTGGGAGAGGTAGGGGTGTTTATAGAAAATTTAAATTATCAAGAATAGCGTTTAGGGAATTAGCTTCAGTAGGCCAGATACCAGGAATTACAAAATCAAGCTGGTAGAATTAGAAAGGATTAAAGATATGAGTTTGTCAGACCCATTAGGTGATATGTTAACAAGGATAAGAAACGGTCAACTTCGTAAAAAGGATTCAGTTTTAATGCCTGCATCTAGATTTAGAGGTAACGTTCTTGATGTTCTTCACAGAGAGGGTTACATAAAGGGATTTAAGAAGATTGAAATAGAAAATCATAAAAATAACTTTCAGATTGAACTTAAATATGTTGAGGGCGAGCCTGTAATAAAAGATATTTCTAGAGTTTCGACTCCTGGGAGGAGGGTTTATTCAAAAATAGGAGATCTTCAAAGAAATTTTGATGGTCTTGGAATATCAATTTTGTCTACATCAAAAGGTGTTTTGTCCGATAGTGAAGCTAGAGATGAGAATGTAGGCGGTGAAATCCTGTGCAAGGTTTTTTAGGAGATTTAAGGTGTCAAGAAGCGGTAGAATTCCAATAAATGTTCCAGACAATACGGAGATAAAAATAGATAAAAATGTTATCTTTGTAAAAGGAAAGCTTGGCGAACTTTCATATGATTTTAAAGCTAATGCTAAAGTAGAAATTAAGGATAAAACGATTTATATTGAAAAGTCAGGAGAAACAATATTTCATCAAAAAATGTGGGGAACCGTAAGATCTAGAATAAAAAATATAATCGATGGCGTTTCAATAGGTTTTGTTAAGGAGTTAGAGTTAAATGGCGTTGGTTATAAAGCAACTCAGAAAGGTAAAGTTTTAGAGCTATTATTGGGATATTCCCATCCAATTAATTTTGATGTTCCTGATGATCTTAAAATAGAGGTTCCTAAACCTACTCAGATAAAAATAACTGGGATAGACAAACAAAAAGTTGGTCAAGTAGCAGCAAATATACGGTCATATAGAAAACCTGAACCATATAAAGGTAAGGGAATTAAGTACAAAGAAGAGATTATTAAAAGAAAAGAAGGCAAGAAAAAATGATTTCAAAAAGAAATTTAAAACATAAAAGAAGTAATAGAATACGATCAAAAATAAAAAAAAATGCATACTTGAGGTTATGTGCTTTTAGGTCTTCTAAACATATATATATCCAGGTTATTGATGATAATAATGGTCAAACAATACTTTCGGCTTCTTCACATGACGATTCTCTTAAAAATAATAAAATCAAACCAAAAGAGTTGGCATTCAAAGTTGGAGAAAAATTAGGAGACCTAATTAACGAAAAAAAAATAAAAGAAAATTTTACATTTGATAGAGGAGGGTGTTTATATCATGGAAGAATCAAGGAGTTAGCAATGGGAATAAGATCAAAAGGAATTAAATTTTAGGAAAAATAATGAACGAAGATAAAAAAAACGAAGATAATATGAAGAAATTAGAAGAGCAAGTTGGGGACAAAAAGTTGGATTTAACAAAAAAAGAATCAAAAGTTAACCCTGAGAACAAAAAGGTGGAAGAAAATAATTTAAATAAATCATCTTCTGAGAAGATGTTAGACAAAAACAGTCAAGAACCAAAATCTAGCCCCGTCAAAGAATCACAAACTATTGATAAAAAAGCTTCTGAACAAATAAATAAAACACAAAAACCAAATGAAGATAATGCAAATAAGACTCTTACTTCATCAACTTTAAAAGAAAAAAAAGCTGTTAATCCTGAAAATAAACAAAATAATATTAGGTCAAATCGATCTGATCCAAATAATAGATTTAATGAACAAAGTGAATATATTGAAAAACTTGTAAGTATAAATAGAGTGGCTAAAGTTGTTAAAGGTGGACGTAGATTTAGTTTTGCCGCACTGGTTGTAGTGGGAGATGGAAACGGAATGGTAGGTCATGGTAAAGGAAAAGCCAAAGAAGTGCCTGAGGCAATAAAAAAAGCAACAGAAGAGGCAAAGGGCACGATGATTAGAGTACCATTAAGACAAGGTAGAACTCTTCACCATGATATTAAAGGAAGATTTGATTCGGGTAAAGTTTATTTAAGAAGTGCTCCATCAGGTACAGGTGTTATAGCTGGAGGCCCAATGAGAGCTGTTTTTGAAGCTCTTGGAATTCAAGATATCGTTGCTAAATCAGTGGGGACTTCAAACCCTCATAATATGGTTAGAGCAACTTTCGAAGCTCTTAAATCAGCCTCTTCCCCAAAAATTATTGCAGTTAGGAGGGGTTTGAAAATAAACGATATAACAAAAAGAAGAAAAGTTTCTCAAGGTGGTGATGAAAATGCCAAAAATTAAAATTACACAAATAAAAAGTCCAATAGGTAGAAATACCAAACAAAAAGAGACTTTAATTAGCCTTGGATTAAACAAAATAAATAGAGAAAGAGTTTTAGAAACTAATAACTCAATAAGTGGGATGGTTGAAAAAGTAAAGCATTTAATAAAAGTTGAAGAGGTGAAATAAATGAAGCTTAATGAAATGAAAGTTGAATCAAGGTCAAAAAAAAGAAAGCGTATTGCTAGAGGTATTGGTTCAGGAAAAGGTAAAACAGGCGGAAGGGGAGTTAAAGGACAAAAATCAAGGACTGGGGTATCTATAAATGGTTTTGAGGGAGGGCAAATGCCACTTCACATGAGAATGCCCAAACATGGTTTTAAGTCTAGAAAAAAATTAAATAAAATCATTTTAAAAACAGACCTAATTAATCATCTTTTAGAAAAAAAAATAATTAACGAAAAAGCAAATCTTACAATAAAGGATCTTGTAAATCACTCTAGATCAAAGAAGAATGTATACATTAAGTTTTTACTTGGAAGCAAATTATTAAAATCAGTGAATATTGAATCACACTCTGCCTCAGAATCTGTTAAAAAAGAATTTGAACGCTCAGGAGGGTCTATCAAAATAGTAAAATTTGAAAAGGTTAAAAAAATAGATTCTAATAAAGACAAAGCTAGTAGTACTAAAAAAAATATTTCTAAGAAAAAAAAAGGTAGTGAAAAGAAAATTATAGCTACGTCTAAAACTAAAAATAATCTTCAAGAAAAAACAAAAAGTAAAACTACTAAACCTCTAAAAAGTGAATTGAAAGAATAATGGCATCAGTATCTGAACAACTTGCATCAAGAATAAATTTTGGTTCGATAGCAAAAGCTGACGATCTAAAAAAAAGAATAATATTCACTCTTTTAGCTTTAATCGTTTATCGTTTAGGGTCGTACATACCAATCCCTGGAATTGATCCAGTTGCACTTGAAAAAGTTTTTGAGAGAAACGTTGGAGGAATACTAGGAATGTTTGACATGTTTGCGGGTGGGGCTCTAGGAAGAATGACAGTTTTCGCTCTTAATATTATGCCATATATATCTGCAAGTATTATTATGCAATTACTAACGGTAATTTCTCCTCAGCTCGAGCAATTAAAGAAAGAAGGAGAGGTTGGAAGAAAAAAAATTAATCAATATGCAAGATATGGAACAGTATTTTTGGCGACCGTGCAAGGTTACGGAGTTGCAGTAGGAGTGGAGAATATGTCTAATAGTCAGGGTTTGCAAGCAGTTATGAACCCAGGGATGTTTTTTAGATTTGTAACCGTTGTTACCTTGGTTTCAGGCACTTTGTTTTTGGTTTGGTTGGGAGAACAAATTACTCAAAGAGGAATTGGAAATGGAATATCATTAATAATTTTTACTGGGATTGTTGCTCAGCTTCCATTAGCTTTGAGTACGACTTTTGAACTTGGAAGAACAGGCGCACTATCAACTTTATTTATAGTATTTTTACTTATTATGTCTGTATTAGTTATCGCATTTATGGTTTTTGTGGAAAGAGCACAAAGAAGGATCACCATTCAATATCCAAAAAGGCAACCCGGAGCAGGTAATAGAGTGGCCGAGTCATCCCACCTTCCGTTAAAAATTAATACGGCCGGTGTTATTCCTCCAATTTTTGCAAGTTCTCTATTACTATTACCTATAACTTTTGTAAGTTTTAATGCCGGTGGAGGACCGGAATGGTTAAATACTCTTAGCTTGTTTTTAAGTAGAGGTCATCCAGTTTATTTGACAGTATATATTTCAATGATAGTCTTCTTTGCTTTTTTCTATACAGCTATTGTTTTTAATCCTAAAGACACAGCTGATAATTTAAAAAAATATGGTGGATTTGTCCCGGGAATAAGACCTGGAGAAAATACTGCAAATCACTTAGACTACATATTAACTCGATTGACAGTATTAGGAGCTATTTATCTTTCTTTAATTTGCTTGCTTCCCGAATTACTGATATCTAAATATAAGGTTCCCTTTTATTTTGGGGGTACAAGTCTACTTATTGTTGTCAGTGTTACAATGGATACAGTTAATCAGATTCAATCTTATTTACTAGCTCATCAGTACGAAGGGTTAATCAGAAAGTCTAATCTCAGAAGAGGAAGATGAAAAGAATAGTTCTACTTGGCCCTCCAGGTTGTGGTAAAGGAACCCAATCAAAATTATTAGTAGAAAAAAATAATTTCGTTCAACTTTCAACCGGCGAATTACTTAGAGATGAAACATCTAAAGCTGACTCAAGTTTGGGTAAAAAGTTAAAAAAATTGATGGAATCTGGAGAGCTTGTTCCAGACAAAGTTGTAATAGATATAATAGTAAAGAAAGTAGAAGAAAATGAAAAACAAAGTATTATTTTTGATGGTTTCCCGAGAAATTTAAATCAAGCAAAGGCATTAGATGAATCATTAAGAAATGTTTCCACTAAACTAGATAGAGCTATTTTTTTTGAGATAAAATTTGAAATATTAGAAGAAAGAATAAAAAATAGAATAAATGAATCTAAAGGACAACAACAAAGAAAAGATGATAATTTGGAGACATTGTTGAATAGAATAGAAGTATTTAAATCATCAACATTACCAATTGTTAACTATTATCAAGAAAAAGGTATATTGAGTAAAATTAATGGTATGAAAAAAGTAGAAGATGTTAATTCAGAAATTTTAAAGATTATTAGTTAGTATGTTGACTTACAATCAAAAGAAAATATAATTCGAATTTGGATTTACTGAGAGGGAAAAGTGGCAAGAATTGCAGGTGTAAATGTTCCAACTAACAAGAGATTAGAGATATCTCTAACATATATTTATGGAATAGGACCAAAGTATGCTAAAGATATATGCAAAGAAGTTAAGATTGATGGTAGTAAAAGAGTAAACGATCTTAATGAAGAAGAAGTTATTAAAATAAGAGAGTTTATTGATAACAACTTCCTAGTTGAAGGTGATCTGCGAAGAGAAATATCCGTAAGAATAAAAAGACTCACCGATTTGGGTTGTTACAGAGGTTTAAGACATCGAAAAAGACTTCCTGTGAGAGGGCAAAGAACTCACACCAATGCAAGAACTAGAAAAGGTAAAGCCGTCCCAATTGCGGGCAAGAAAAAGGCTGTGTAGTAAAAAATGGTTACAAAAAATTCAAAAACAAAAAAAAAAATTAAAAAAAACATTCCGTCGGGTATTGCACACATAAATTCAACTTTTAATAATACAATTATAACGATCACAGATACTACTGGAAATACAATCTCGTGGTCTTCCTCGGGTAATAAAGGTTTCAAGGGGTCGCGAAAGTCAACACCTTTTGCCGCGCAGCTTGCTGCCGAGGAGGCAGGAAAAAAAGCAATGGAACATGGTATGAAGCATGTTGAGGTTGTAATAAAAGGGCCTGGAAATGGAAGAGAATCAGCTATCAGAGCATTAGGATCAACTGGTTTGAACATAACCGTTATTAAAGATATAACTCCAATTCCACACAATGGTTGTAGACCATCAAAACGAAGAAGAGTCTAAAATTTAATTTTTAAAAAGGAAGCAGAAGTGATTAATAAAAACTGGAAAGAGCTTATCAAGCCAAAAAAAATAGAGTTCACAAAACATAAAGATAACGCCACGTCTGCAGAGTTGGTAGCAGAACCTTTAGAAAGTGGTTATGGTCAGACATTAGGAAATATGCTTAGACGCGTTTTGTTGTCTTCAATTAGAGGTGCTGCAGTTACTTCTATGCAAGTGGAAGGAGTCACACACGAGTTCTCTGTCATACCTGGAGTCATAGAAGACGTGACAGATATAATACTTAATATAAAACAACTTGCACTAAAGTTGAATGATGTTGAATCCACAAAAATCCTAATTAAAGCCGACGGGCCTAAGGAGATAAAGGCTAGTGATATAGAGTGTGGGGCTCATGTTGAAGTTTTAAATAAAGATCTTCACCTTCTGACATTAGATTCAAAGGCTAAAGTAAACATTACTCTTAATGTGGAAGAAGGCAAGGGGTATGTTCCAGCTATTAAACAAAGAAATGATGCACCTTTAGGGACGATATTTATAGATTCTTTTTTTTCACCTGTAAGAAGAGTTTCTTTTAGAGTTGAAAATTCTAGAGTTGGTCAGGTTACAGATTATGACAAACTCATTATGAATATTGAAACAAACGGGTCGGTTGTTCCTGAAGATTCCGTTGCTTACGCGGCTAGAATTATTGACGAACAACTTAAAATGTTTATTAATTTTGATGAACCCGATGAAGAAGTCATTGCTCCTGCCACAGAAGAACCAGCCTTAAATGTTAATTTATTAAGAAAAGTAGAGGAATTAGAGCTGTCAGTTAGGTCAGCAAATTGTCTAAAAAATGATGAGATAATTTATATTGGAGATTTAGTACAAAAAACTGAATCAGAAATGTTGAGAACACCAAACTTCGGAAGAAAGTCATTAAATGAAATTAAAGAAATTCTGACAACAATGAATCTAGAACTGGGTATGAAAATAGAAGGCTGGCCTCCAGAAAATATTGAAGAAATTAGAAGAAAACTTGACGATCCATATTAAAAGAGAATTTTATGAGACATAACATTTCAGGGAGAAAACTAAATAGAAAAACAAGTCATAGGCTTGCATTACTGAAAAATTTAAGTAAATCCCTCATCTTACATGAGCAAATTGAGACTACTCTACCAAAGGCAAAGGACCTCAGACCATTTGTTGAAAAAATCTTAACAATTGGAAAAACCAATAGCTTAGCTGCAAAAAGAAAAGTTTTTTCTTATCTCAGAGACCAAAAGATTGTAGACAAAATCTTTAATGTCTTAGCAAAAAGGTATCAAAAACGAAGTGGAGGATATACCAGGATCTTGAAATCAGGTTATAGATACGGCGATTCTTCTCCGCAAGCAATTATTGAACTAGTTGAAAGAGATATTAAGGCGAAAGGTCTAGAAGACAAAGAAAGACGAAAGAAGGATATTCAGGAACCAAATCAGCAAAACGATAAATCTATTTCCTCTGAAAAGGTAACAACAGCTATTAAAGAAGACAAAAAAAAAGTAAAAGAGCAAAACCTAAAAAAGGCTGAGGCACCCTCGATTGAGGAAAAAAAATAGTCAGTAAATTTCTTAACCTTTTATGGTTATAAAAAACAAAACTCCATTTAAGGTTTCCGAGGATTTTAATAATCAAAGAATTGATTATTGGCTAAAAAAAAAAATCTCATTTATTTCGTATCCAATTCTTTGCAAACTTATAAGAACTGGTGTCATCAGGGTGAACGGAAAAAGAGTGAAAAATTCTTCCATGCTTTATACTGGAGATTTAATTAAATTTTCAAGAAATATAGAAGACAATTCAAGATCAGATAATAAAGATAAATACAATAAAAAATTTTCAAAATATATAAATAGTCTAGTTATATATAAAGACGAATATTCAATTATATTGAATAAACCTTCTGGATTAGCGGTTCAAGGTGGTACAAATGTTAAACTAAATATAGATATAATGCTTGATTCTTTAAAATTTAATTTGTTAGAGCGACCAAAATTAGTTCATAGAATTGACAAACAAACTTCAGGGCTATTGTTAGTCGCAAGAACACTTAAATCATCAAAGTATTATGGAGAGCTTTTTAAAAATCACGAAATTGAAAAAGTTTATTTATCGATAGTTAATGGTTGTCCAAAGTATAAAAAAGGAAAAATAACGTTATCAATTGGAAAAGAAAAAAAACTTCAATCTTTAACATACTTTAAGGTTTTGGAATGTAAAAATAGATTATCGCTTTTGGCTTTGAAACCTGTAACTGGGCGAAAACATCAATTGAGAGAACACTTAAATTCTATTGGCAATCAAATATATGGAGAAACAAAGTTTGTAAATGAAGAAAACTTAGAGTTACAAGCAAATCAAAAGTATTTGCATTTACATGCTTACTCTCTAAGATTTCTTGAACAGGATGGTATAATAAAAAAAATTTGTGCACCTTTGCCAAAGCACTTTGAAATTACGCTAAGAAAAAATAGTTTAGGAAATACTCTTGCTAATAAAAATATTATTTTCAAAAATCTAGAAAATTACAAACTTATTTGTTGAAGATGATAAAAATAATTAAAATTAGAGGTTTGTTAAGATTCTCTAAGAATGGCAAATATTTAAAAACACAAAATGGCAGTTTATTGTCAGTTAAAAGAATAAAACATGCCAAGTGCTTGGTTGATGAGTTTTATATAGAAAAAAAATTGAAAGATCCATATTCATTAGTGAGTCTGAGTTATTTTTCATGTGATTTGGACGAAAAAAACGTTGAACAAATAAAAAAGAAAATTCTTGAATTTATAAACTTTGATTTTGTACTCTATAGGTGTTTTGATGATATTGAATTAATAACTCTAATGGAAAAGAAATTTAGTAAATTTGTAGATAAATTTGAAGATCTTTTTAACTTAAATTTTATTAAAGTAAAGAAAATTTCTGATTATAATAATGTTGAAAGCTTATCCTTTGAAAAATATTTAAATAAACTTGATAATTTTCATTTGACCACTCTTTATAAGTTATCATTATTAACTAAGTCTGTTATTTTAAGTTACTTTTTCATGAATAAAAAAATCGACTACAACACTCTGTTTAAATTATCTAACTTAGAGTATACTTATCAACAAAAACGATGGGGTGTTGTTGAGGAACAAAAAGCAATTGATAAAAATTTTTTAGAAATAATTAAAAATATTTCAATTTTTCTAAAAAATATAAATTAATTAGTTTATAAATGTCAATATAGTTTAGGTTTAGGTTATATGAGAGATATTTTAAAGAAGTTAGATTCAAAAAGAAATCAAGCTGTACTTGGTGGAGGTAAAAACAGACAGGATAGTCAGCATAAAAAAGGCAAACTCACATCTAGAGAAAGAATAGAAATTTTATTGGACGAAGGTACATTTGAAGAATGGGATATGTTTGTCGAACATCGTTGTTCTGAATTCGATATGGAAAAACAAAAAATACCCGGTGATGGAGTTGTCACTGGCTATGGAACAATAAATGGAAGACTCACTTTTGTTTTTAGTCAGGACTTTACTGTATTCGGTGGTTCTCTGTCAGAATCTCATGCTGAAAAAATTTCAAAGATTATGGATAAAGCCCTTCAAGTAGGTGCACCAGTAATTGGACTTAATGATTCTGGTGGGGCAAGAATACAAGAAGGTGTGGCTTCTTTAGCGGGTTATGCTGAGGTATTTCAAAGAAATGTTTTATCATCAGGTGTTATACCTCAAATATCTGTTATCATGGGCCCGTGTGCAGGTGGCGCAGTCTATAGTCCTGCTATGACGGATTTTATTTTTATGGTTAAAGATACTTCCTATATGTTTGTAACTGGACCAGATGTATTAAAAACTGTTACCCATGAGGAAGTCAGTCATGAAGAGCTAGGCGGAGCATCAACACATACAAAAAAGTCTGGAGTTGCTGATTTAGCTTTTAGTAATGATGTGGAAGCTTTATTTCAACTAAGAAGGTTTATGGGTTTTCTCCCATCATCTAATAAGGAGATGCCCCCAACAAGAAGGTCTGATGACCCAGTTGACAGATTGGAGCATTCGTTAGACACACTAATACCTGAAAACTCTAATAAACCTTATGATATGAAAGAGTTGATAACAAAGGTTGTAGATGACAGAGATTTCTTTGAAACACAACCAGACTATGCTGCTAACATTATCACTGGTTTTGCAAGAATGTCAGGGGCACCTATAGGTATTGTTGCAAATCAACCCATGGTTCTTGCCGGTTGTTTAGACAATAATTCATCACGCAAAGCTGCAAGGTTTGTGAGATTTTGTGATTGTTTTAACATTCCTATAATCACTTTTGTTGATGTTCCAGGCTTTCTTCCTGGCACATCGCAAGAATATAATGGCATTATTAAACACGGGGCAAAATTACTCTTTGCTTTTGCTGAAGCAACAGTTCCAAAAATAACTATTATTACTCGGAAGGCTTATGGTGGAGCATATGATGTGATGAGTTCTAAACATTTAAGGGGAGATGTAAACTATGCATGGCCTCAAGCTGAAATAGCAGTTATGGGACCCAAAGGTGCTGTTGAGATAATTTTTCGAGGTGAATTAGGAAATCAAGAAAAAATTGAAAAGAAAACAAATGAATATAGAGAAAAACTCGCAAATCCATTTATTGCAGGTAGCAGAGGTTTTATTGATGATGTAATAGTGCCCAATACAACCAGAAAAAGAATATGTAGGTCACTTGAAATGCTTAAAAATAAGAAATTAAATAACCCGTGGAAAAAACACGATAATATACCGCTTTAAGAAATGTTAAAAAAAATTTTAATCGCAAATAGAGGTGAAATTGCATGCAGAATTATAAAAACTGCAAAAAAAATGGGTATAAAAACTGTTTCAATTTGTTCTGACCCTGATGTCAATTCACCGCATGTAAGTATGTCAGATGAATATATTAATATTGGTGGCAATACTTCTTCTGAAAGTTATCTAAAAATTGACAAGATCATTGATGCTATAAAAAAAACTAAAGCAGACGCTATCCATCCTGGATATGGTTTTTTATCAGAAAATGTAAATTTTAGAGATGAAGTTCACAAAATTGGTAAGGTTTTCATTGGGCCTCCAAGTGAGGCAATTTCTTCAATGGGGGATAAAATAGAGTCAAAGAAGATAGCAAAAGCAGCGGGTGTGTCAGTGGTTCCAGGTGGGCTTGAAATAGTTCCAAATATAAAAGAAGCTTTAAATCAATCTAAAATTATAGGTTTTCCTTTGATGGTGAAGGCATCTGCTGGGGGAGGTGGGAAAGGTATGAGGGTTGCTTTCAACCAAAATGAGTTAAAAAATAATTTTAACTCAGCAATAAATGAAGCCAAATCTAGCTTTGGTGATGAAAGAGTTTTTATTGAAAAATTTATTGAATATCCAAAACATATTGAAATCCAAGTCCTAGGTGATCAGTTTGGAAATTTTATCCATTTGGGTGAAAGAGAATGCACGATTCAAAGAAGACATCAAAAAGTTATTGAGGAAGCTCCCAGTGTATTTGTTACAGATAGTTTAAGAAACAAAATGGTCACACAAGCAATCCAACTGGCAAAAGCTGTGGGTTACTATTCTGCTGGCACTGTTGAGTTCGTTGTAGATAAAGATAAAAATTTTTATTTTCTTGAAATGAATACAAGACTACAAGTGGAACATCCAGTAACTGAACTTATAACTGGTGTAGACCTAGTTGAACAAATGATAAGGATTGCATCAGGTGAAAAACTTTCTTTATCACAAGATGAAATAAAATTTGAAGGAACTGCTCTTGAGTGCCGAATCTATGCTGAAGATTCATCTAAAAACTTTCTTCCATCAATAGGAAGGCTCACGAGATATATTGAACCAAAAGGAAAAAGTATTAGAGTTGACTCTGGGGTTGTTGAAGGTTCTGAAATTAGTATGTATTACGACCCAATGATATCCAAACTTTGTGCACATACAAAAACTAGAAAAGAAACAATATCAGAGATGATTAATACTTTAGATAAGTATTTCATCGAAGGTGTAAAAACAAATCGCGACTTCTTGTCAAATATTCTTCAAAAACCTGAATTTTTGAAAGGTAGTTATTCTACATCATTTATTTCAGATAACTATGCTAATGGTTTTGATTCTTATCTTACAAAAGTTGAAGATAAGACTAGTTTGTATGCTGTTGTTACTTTTGTAAATTATAAATACCTTCTAAGAGCAGCATCAATTTCAAATCAATTAAAGGGCTTTAATAAAACTGTAGATAATAATTGGTTTGTGATAGATGGTGAAAAAACATTTAATGTATCTATCTCATTTAATAACTTTAATAAAAGTTATGATATTTACGTGGAAAATAAATATGTAAATCTTAAAAGCAATTGGAATATCGGATATCCATTATTTTCAGCAATTATAGATAATAATCTTTTATATTTTAGCATCAAGAGAAATGGTCCCGAGTTTACCGTCAACCACAAAGGAGCTCTTAATCAAATCTTAGTTTTGTCAAAAAGACACTCAGAACTTAATAAGATAATGATACCAAGAAAAAAAGAAGACAAATCACAATTCTTAATTGCTCCTATGCCTGGGCTATTGGTCTCAATTTTGGTTAAAGAAAATCAGGTAATTGAGGAGAATCAACCTCTTGCTATAATTGAAGCAATGAAAATGGAAAATATAATTAAATCTGAGAAAAAGACAAAAATAAAAAAAATTAATTGTGTTGAAGGAGATAGTCTAGAGGTTGATCAAATTATACTAGAATTTGAGTAATTTTTACGCGGTCGTGGCGGAACTGGTAGACGCGCAACGTTGAGGTCGTTGTGGGCATAATTGCCTGTGGAAGTTCGAGTCTTCTCGACCGCACCAAAAATTTTTTAAAATGAAATATATTTACAAGCACGGCAATCAATATTGGTATCAAAGAGCTGTTCCTGAGAAGCTATCGAACTTATTAGGAAAAAAAACTATAAAAATTTCACTAAAAACAAATAAAATTTCTACAGCAATTAAAAGGGCAAAACTTCAAGCTCTTCAACATATAAAAATGTTCAACGATTTAGACAACGACTCTAAGAAGTACATAAAAAAGATTTTTGGCAAAAGTAGCTTTAGCTCTAATAAATATACACTTAGTTTTAATGAGGACTACGAAGACTTAATTAATAAATTATTATTCAGTAAAAGTGATCTAATAAACTTTCTAAAAGATAGAAGTTTAAATGATTATAAAAATCAATCACTAGAGAAAATTCTTCTTGAAGAAAATTTTAATAATTTTCCAAATCTCGATATGATAATAGATCAATATTTGCAGCAAAAACACATATTTAATGACCCAAAAAAGATATACTCAATTAACAAATCGGTATCAATTCTGATAGAAATCTGTGGAAATAAAGCTATTGATAGTTACAATGTTCGAGATGCTGAGAATTTTAGAAATTATTTTATCAAATCTAAAAAAATATCAACTGGCAAAAGAAACCAATCGAATATTCAAAATATATTTTCAACAATATATAATAAATACTCCATTGATAGGAAGAATCCCTTTTCAGGTCTTAAATGGCCAAATTATCAAAAATCAATTATTCGAGAAGGTTTTTCAATACAAGAATTAAATAAAATCAAAAAATTTTGTTTGAATGACAAATCTTTTATAAGTTTAATCTGTGGAATCATGTTTGATACAGGTTGTTCTTGCAGTGAGATTGCCGGTTTATCAAATGAAGACGTTAACCTTAACAAATATAATCCCTATTTAGTTATAAGGTCTAACTCTTTTAGAGAAATTAAAAATATTTATAAAAGAAGAGTTATACCTTTGGTGGGAGTTTCATTAGAATCAATTTGTAAAATCAAAAAGTGTAATAACAAAGAATTTTTGTTTAAAAATTATTTTAATTGCGAAAGACTAAAAATGATTCAACTTGAAAAAAAAGTAAACGATAGATTAAGACTTCTATCTAAAGAGAAAACTTCAATTTCTTTTAGATATTCGATTATTGACAGACTTAAATCAATAAATTGTCCTGAGTCCATAATTAGTGACCTCATAGGCATGGCAAAAAAGGAATCATTTTACAGGAATGATATTACATTGGATATAAAGTCAAGTTGGTTAGAGCAAATTGTTATATAAAAGAATTAATAAAAACTATAATTTGCCATATTGAAAGAGAATTTTATGCAAGATAATAATTTAAAAAAACTATTCGACTTCAGTCACTGTTATTTTTACCTTTGAGCCAAACAGGGTTTTTTCAAAAATCTGAATAGATGCAAATCTGTTATTATTTTTATAATTTAAAAGGCTACTTTCTGAACTAATCTCAGATATTTTTTTCCAACCAAACTTTGGTAATTCATTTCTGAAGAAATCAAAAACTTCGATTTGATTTTCGCTTGTGTCAAAAACCAACCTTCCGGACCATCCAACTTTTCTAGAGATAATAATAGAATCATCTCTTTTTAGTTTTGAATTTATGGGTATTGGTATGTCATCAAATTGAGAGAAGTTTAATTCAAGATCGGGGTTGCCTTCAGGACCTTTAACGGGAACTAAACTTTCACCCATACAAGATGTGAGAAAAATTAACAATAGTATGTTTGCAACTAATTTTTTTAAAAACATATGTGTATATTAAAAATATTACTTTATTTTTCAATAATTAATATTAAATTAATTATATGCCAATATTATTTATAATTTTTTTTTTAATGTTTTCTAGCACTGAATCTTCTGAAAAGAGCTTTCATGACTTTTCTATTGAATCGATCTCTGGAGAAGTAATCAATTTATCTGATTTTAAAAGTAAAGTTGTGCTCCTTGTAAATACAGCATCAAAATGTGGTTTTACTCCTCAATATTCTGGTCTTCAGAAAATATACGAAAGGTACAAAGATGACGGTCTAATTGTATTTGGAGTTCCTACAAACGATTTTAATCAAGAGCTTTCTAATGCTAATGAAGTTAAGCAATTTTGTGAGATTAGATTCGGAGTTGAATTCCCGATGTCAGCTATTCAGCCAATACGAGGTGAAAATGCACACCCAATTTATAAGTGGATAAAATCGAATGTTTCTGTAATCGGTCAGCCAAGGTGGAATTTTCATAAATATTTAATTGGGAAAGATGGAAAAATTATTAATTGGTTCTCCTCTATGACTAGTCCAACATCTGAAGGGCTCATCAAGCAGTTAGAGACAGCTCTTTACGATAAATAAAAATGCTTCTTGATGCATCAAAGTCTACTCTATTGATTATTGATGTTCAGCCTAGACTATTTGAAAAAATCTTTGAATTCAAAATCATCGAAAGATATATACTTAATTGTACAAAGATTTTCACAAAGCTTAAAATTCCGGTAGTTTACTCTGAGCAATACCCCCAGGGACTTGGTGAGACAGTTGATGTTTTTTTAAAAGATCTAGAATTGTGTAACGCTAAAAGGCTTGTAAAAACTACTTTTTCATGCTTTCCGCACAGATCAGATTCTATAAATGTAAAGAACTATATCAAGACGAAACAAGTAATCTTGTTAGGAATAGAAACACATATTTGTGTTTTACAAACAGCTTTGGATTTGAAAAACCAAGGATTTAATGTCTATGTTATCTATGAGGCAGTGGGTTCAAGAAAAATAAAAGACAAGGAACTGGGAATTGAAAGGTTAAAGATGAGTGAAATTACTATCCTTTCATTTGAAATGATGTTATTTGAATTATTAAGAGATTCAAATAACGAACATTTCAAAGAATTATCAAAAATTATAAAATAAAGTCTATACCGAATAATACATTTTAAATTCAACTGGATGAGGTGCATGTTCGAACTGTAGAACTTCGTCCATTTTTAAAGCTATATAAGAATCGATAAGGTTATCAGTAAAAACATCGCCAGCTTTAAGGAAATCTCGATCTTTATCCAAAGCGTCGAGGGCTTCTCTTAAACTACCGCAAACGGTAGGAACACCTTTGAGCTCATCTTCTGAAAGGGCATACAAGTCTTTATCCATAGCTTCACCAGGATGAATTTTATTTTTTATTCCATCAATACCAGCCATGAGCATTGATGCAAATGTGAAGTAGGGATTACCTGATGCATCTCCAAATCTCACCTCAAACCTTGCTGCCTTAGGACTACTAACATAAGGTACCCTGCAAGCAGCTGACCTATTTCTAAATGAATAAGCTAATAGTACAGGAGCTTCAAATCCAGGAATCAGTCTTTTATAACTATTAGTTGTTGCGTTAGAAAATGCATTAATTGCTTTAGCGTGTTTAATAATACCACCTATGTAGTATAGACATTCGTCTGACAAACCATTATATCCGCTTCCAGCAAATACAGATTTATCTCCTTTCCAAACCGATTGGTGTACGTGCATACCTGAACCATTGTCATTATAAACTGGTTTTGGCATAAATGTGGCTGTCTTTCCATAGGCTTGTGCAACCATGTGAACACAATACTTGTACTTTTGCAGATCATCTGCACTTTTGATGAGTGAACCAAATTTCATTCCAAGCTCATGTTGAGAGGGAGCAACTTCGTGATGGTGTTTTTCCATCTCTAATCCCATTTCTGTCATTGTTGAAACCATTTCTGCTCTTATGTCTGTAGCTGAATCTACAGGTGGAACTGGAAAATAACCACCTTTGTCTTTTGGTCTATGTCCCATGTTACCACCTTCCATTTCAACACCTGTGTTGTAGGCTCCTTCCTCTGAATCAATACTGTAGAAAGTATATTCTTGATTAGTAGCCCATTTCACATCATCAAAAATGAAGAACTCGGCTTCGGGACCAAAGAAAGCCTTATCACCAATACCTGATTCTTTGAGATATTCCTCAGCTTTTTTGCCAGTACTTCTTGGATCTAACTCGTAAGGTTTACCATCATCTGGTTCTATAACATCACAAAATAGAACAAGTTGTGGCTGCGCTGTAAAGGGATCCATAACTGCAGTTGATGGATCTGGTTTTAAAATCATATCAGCCTTGTCGATACTTTTCCATCCAGCAATAGATGAACCATCAAACATTATTCCGTCTTTAAAGGTATCTTCATCTATTGTTTCTACAGTTTGGGCTGTATGCTGCCACTTGCCTTTTGTGTCAGTAAAACGTAGATCAACAAATTTAACCTCTTTGTCTTTAATCATTTTCATTACTTTAGATATGTCACTCATATTACCTCCATTTATTTAATTATATTGCACTTTTTCCAGTCTCACCAGTTCTGATTCTAACAACTTCTTCAATAGTTGATATAAATATTTTACCGTCGCCGATTCTTCCAGTTTGTGCTTTGTTTTTAATAACATCTATCACATCATTTACAAGATCGTCAGAAATGATTAACTCAATTTTAATTTTGGGTAGAAAGTCAATAGCATATTCAGCTCCTCTGTAAAGCTCGGTATGCCCTTTTTGTCTGCCATATCCCTTAACTTCAGACACGGTTAAACCTAAAACCCCAATCTTATTGAGCTCATCTTTAACCTCATCTAATTTGAAGGGTTTGATAATTGCCTCAATTTTTTTCATAATATTGTTAAAGCAAGAACCATGCCAAGCGAAAAGCGTTGAGTTTGCCGCATACATTATTATAAAAATTTTTTAAATGATTAAATATTAAGCAATGAAAGTATAATATCTACTCATTCATAAATTCTTTGAGACAAAAAATAAATTTTTCCAAATTTTCCATGCTATTAGTATAAGAGATTCTTATGAATCCCTCTCCGTTTATTCCAAACGACGATCCAGGAACGGTCGCTATAAATTTCTTCTCAAGAAGATATTTTGAAATTTCAACAGAATTCATATGATCTTTATTAATTTTTGGAAAAACATAAAAAGCTCCACCAGGTTTTTTACATTCGATTTTTTTTATTTTATTTAATTCTCTTACCAAATAATTTCTTCTTGTTTTGAACTTTTCAACCATCTGTTTAACATTTTTTTGACTTCCTTTTAAAGCTTCTATACCAGCAAACTGTGCTGCTGAGTTCACGCAAGAATGAGAATTAATTGCAAGTTTTTCTGCATAATTAAAAATATCTTTTGGAAATATTCCAAAACCAAGCCTCCAGCCTGTCATAGAATACGTTTTTGACCAACCATCAAGTACAATTACTCTTTCTTTAATTTCTGGATATTTAAGAAGTGAATTATGTTTCAGGTTATCAAATAGGATTCTACTGTAAATCTCATCGGAAAGAACGTAAACTTTTGGAAACCTTTGAAGACCTTCGGCTAATCTTTCTAATTCTTTTTCGGGAACAACACCTCCTGTTGGATTGGCAGGTGAATTAAGAATTATAAGTTTAGTTTTTTCATTAACCAAGGAAAGCAGTTCCTCGGCATCAAATGAAAAATTATTTTCCATCCTGTGGGGTAAAGGTACGGCTTTGGCTCCTGTATAATCGATCATCGATTTGTAAGCAATAAAACCAGGGTCAGGTGTAATTATTTCTGAATTTGGTTCACCAAACATTAGTAAGGTATAAAAGATAATTGATTTTCCACCAGGAGTAATTAAAACATTTTCAGGGTCTACTTTTACTTTATTTCTTTGAAAGAAGTCATCACAAACAGCACATCTTAATTCTTTAATTCCGTTGGATGGTGTATATCCATGATGACCATCTTTCAGAGCTTTTATAGCTGCTTCCACCACATTAGGCGGTGTTGGGAAGTCAGGTTGGCCAATTCCGAGATTAATTACTTTGCGCCCTTGTTTTTCAAGCTCTTGACTTCTAGCTAATATTGCAAATGCACTATCGCTGCCAATATCATACATTGATTTGTTAAGTCCATCCATAATCAGAATATATATAGGTTGTTAGATTTATGCAAATTTCAATAATTTAACACAAAATAAATTTTGATTTTATTAAAATTATTTGAAATACTTTACTAAAGAGTTACTATTAATCTGTCCATTTTACAATGAATAAAGCAGTTTAACAATTACGAAGTACAAGGAACTATTTATGGTTGAAACCATTAAACCTGTTGGTGAAGACTTCTCAAATTCCATTGAAGATTTAGCAGAGTTTTCAGGTGAAGTTGCTCTAGAAATGTATAAGACTGAATTAGATAAAGGTTCAAATCCATTACATGCATTTTCCATAGCTATTGAGGGAGCTAAAAATGTTATGATGGATGCAGGTTGTCCCAAGGAACTTTGTGACTCATTAGCTGATGCCGCAATTAGTGGTTATAATTCTTTTATAATCAATAATCCTAAAGGTGATCCTATGGAAGCATTCGACGCGGCAGGAGAATTTGTAAATGATGCGTTAGACTCAGAGTTCGGAACCAAGTAATTATATCTCTATCAAATTGTTGTTGATTCTAAAAATATAAAAAGTTGTAAAAATCGATAATTATTATTAAGTTATATTTCATTAATGGTGGCTGTAGCTCAGTTGGTTAGAGCGTCGGTTTGTGGTTCCGGATGTCGGGGGTTCAAATCCCCTCAGCCACCCCATTCATTCATTTAAAATTACTTTAGAAAAGTTATTTACAAAACATTTGCATAAAGTCTCAATTTCATCGATCTTAATTCCAGGAACTTTTATGAATTTCAGTGTTTTATGATTACTTGTAAATTTTTCTAGTTGTTTTCTGTTAGAACTAATTTTGAACCAATTTTCAATGGTATTATTGTTTATCTCTAAATGAAATTGCATACCATATGCATGGTCTTTATATTTAAATAGTTGCACTTTTGTTGTTTTAGAGGATGCGAGAACTTTAAAATCTTTATCTTTAATTCCATTGACCTCATAACTATGCCATTGAAAAACGTCAAAACTCTTTGGTAGATATTTGAAAATTCTATCATCATTCAATTTTTTTTGAGTATTAATTTTATAGAAACCAATTTCTGGGACCTTGGATTTTAAAATCTTTGCTCCTAAAATTTCACCTAATAATTGACAGCCCAAACAGATTCCTAGAAAAGGTTTTTGTAGATCATGAACAAATTTTTTAATTGACTTTTTTTCATTAATCAACCAAGGATATTTTTTTTCCATCCAGGTATCCATAGGTCCTCCTAAAACAATCATCATTGAAAATACATCAAGGTTTTCTGGAATTTTTTGATTTTTATAAAACTTTATTCTTGTAAATTCAAATTTCTGATATGGAAAAAATTTTTCAATGTTCTCCAGGCCTTCATGCTCCACATGCTGAAATACTAAAATTTTCTTTTTTGGCATTTGAAAGTAAATATTATCAAAATTATATAAAATTTATTAAAAGACTTTAAATAGTTTTGGTTTGGAAGAAATAAAAATATATATGCTACTGTTACTCACTTTCATTAGTTGAAATGTTTAGGATTCCCATTTTATAGAATCCTTTTTCTTAAATATTTTGTGCTCTTCTTGATCCATCCCAGATTTCCAATAGCTAGAAATGTACATTTTCTTTTTACTAATTTTTTTTTCTTTTTGAAAAAAATCTCTTAGGCACTTCATTTTAGTAAACTCACAAGCCACCCAAATATAGGGTTTTGAATCAATCCAGTTGACTCCTCTGACGGTTTCAACAAATTCTTTAATATTTTTACTTGATTTTATTATCCATATAATTTCTATGTCTATAGGTTTGTTTATGTAAACTTTATCGTAAACAGATGTGATTTCTATTACTGCAAATCCAACGGCGTTTTTAGGTAGCTCTTCAAGATGTGAGCTTATTGCGGGTAAAGCAGTCATATCACCAACAAAAAAAAACCATTTAGAATTAATATCAATATTTTGTTTAGAACCTGGACCTGATATTAATATTTCATCTCCAATTTTAGTCTCAAAAGCCCATTTGGTTGCGTAACCTTGATTACCGGAATGGTAAGAAAAATCAACATCAAGTTCAAGTTGTTTTTTTCTGAAATGCCTGATTGTGTAAGGTCGTGCAAGAGAACCTTCTTTTTCAGATAAATCTTTTGAAAATAAAAATTTTATATATCCACCATTTTCATTTTCCGGAAAATCATTTAAGTCATTACTAGAAAAAGTTATTCTCTTCATATTTTGTGAAAGTCGAGAAATATTTGTTATTTTTATTTTTCTTATTCTTTTCATATTCTGTAATATAGTAAAAAAAATTAATATTACCCAAATAAAAATCTAATAATTAGTTAATATTATATTTGCCCATAAAAGTATAGTTTCGAGTTACTTTTATAGTTTAAACTCTCTAAGTTCACGTATTATTTTTATAAAAAGTATAATAAGTAAATTTAGCAAAAAGATATTTAAAAAAGATTAAAAACTTAAATCACTAATTTTAATTAAGTTTGAGTCTTCCTAGAATTTTCAGATAAAGTGATATATAGTTCTGATCAAATTTAGGAGATTGATAATATGGAATTTTCTGGAACAAAAGATTATATTTCAACATCAGATTTGACAGTTGCAGTAAACGCTGCGATAGCTCTGGAGAGACCACTTCTTGTTAAAGGAGAGCCAGGTACTGGAAAAACTGAATTAGCCAAACAAGTTGCTAATGCATTAAAGCTCCAAATTATTGAATGGAATATTAAATCTACAACTAAAGCTCAACAGGGCTTATACGAGTATGATGCTGTAAGTCGATTGAGAGACAGTCAATTGGGAGAAAAAATAAAAGATATTAGCAAATATATAAAAAAAGGAAAAATATGGAGCGCCTTCGAAACCAATAATAAGTCAGTATTGCTTATAGATGAGATTGATAAAGCCGATATAGAATTCCCTAACGATTTATTACAAGAACTTGATAGAATGGAATTTTTTGTATATGAAACAGGTCAACTAGTTAAAGCAAACAAAAGGCCAATAGTTATTATAACATCTAATAACGAAAAAGAATTACCCGAGGCTTTTCTTAGAAGATGCTTTTTTCATTATATTCAATTTCCTGAAGCAGAAACTTTAAAAAAAATTGTTGAAGTTCATTTTCCAAAGATAAAAAAAAACTTGCTGGAATCAGCCTTAAAAAAATTTTTTGAGATTAGGGAAGTCCCAGGATTAAAAAAAAAACCCTCAACATCAGAAGTGCTTGATTGGATAAAGCTTCTTTTAATAGAAGATTTAGATGCCTCAGATTTAGAAAATGACAATAATAAATTACTACCAAAACTTTATGGTGCATTGATAAAGAATGAACAAGATGTTCAACTTTTTGAGCAATTAACTTTTATCTCCAGAAGCGATAAATAGTTATGTTTTTAGATTTTTTCTTAAAATTAAAAAACTCTAAAATACCAGTTTCGTTAAATGAATTTCTTGTTTTCTTAAAAGCATTGGAATTAAATTTTATTCAGTATGATGTAAATAAGTTTTACTATTTATCGCGGACATGTTTGGTGAAAGATGAAAGATTAATTGATAAGTTTGATCTTATTTTCGGAGAATATTTTAACTCACTTGAAAAAATAGAAATTGAGGATGTTTTAAAATTTATTAACGTGCCCAAAGACTGGTTGAATAAACTTTTTGAAAAAAATTTTTCTAGAGAAGAGCTCCAAAAAATAAAATCGTTAGGTAATTTTGAAAAATTAATTGAGACATTAAAGAAAAGACTTGAGGAACAAAAGAATCGTCATGAAGGAGGAAATAAATGGATTGGAACCTCAGGAACGTCTCCTTTTGGCGCTTATGGCTATAATCCTGAGGGAATAAGAATTGGTCAGAATGAAAGTAGACATAGAAAAGCTGTTAAAGTTTGGGACAAAAGAATTTTTAAGGACTTTGATGATACCAAAGAACTAGATAATAGAGGGTTTCAAGTTGCATTAAAAAAATTAAGGCAATGGGCAAGAATAGGAATTAATGAAGAATTTGATATCGAAGAAACAATTAAGGGTACAGCAAAAGTTGGTTATCTTGATATCAAAACACGTAAACAAAGAGAAAATTCAATTAAAATACTTTTGTTTCTTGATGTTGGAGGATCAATGAATGATCATGTGCAAAATGTAGAAAGATTATTTAATGCTGCCAAAAATGTTTTTAAAAATCTCAATTATTTTTATTTTCATAATTGTTTATATGAAGGAGTGTGGAAAAATAACTCAAGAAGATGGGAAGAAAGGTTTTCCTCATCAGAAATTTTTAGAACCTATGGTAAAGATTATAAGTGTATTTTTGTTGGAGACGCATCAATGAGCCCATATGAAATACTTATGTCTGGTGGTGGTAATGAGCATTTCAACGAAGAGCCTGGAAGAGTTTGGTTAGAAAGAGCTGTTGCGAGATGGCCATCTAATTTATGGATAAACCCGATATCCAAAGAGGAATGGAGTTTTTCCCATTCAATTAATATCATAAAAGAAATCTTTGATCAGCGCATGGTGCCTTTAAATATTAAAGGTATAGAAGAGGGAACAAAAATTCTTAAAACCAGTAATTACAAAAGTTAAAACAATAATAGTTAAAAAATTATCCAACTAAACATTTTTTATAGAATTGTTGCCTCTATTAAATTTATTGCAGCAAGATAAATTTAAATTATTATCAATTTCAAATTCTTTCTTTATGAGAAAACTTAAACATATTAAAGTCTAAAATTCAGAGATTAATTTTTTTAAATATGCCTTTTGTTGAATTATTGCTAAAAAAATTAAAAATTTATGTAAAAAATTAAAATACTTTTAATTCAATTTATAAAAGTTTTGATATATTTATTGAAATCACTTAAGGATTTAAGAATGTTTAAAAAAATTGAAATTTGGATTTTATATTTGGTAATTTTAATAATGATTATTTTTGTAATCTTGTTTGGAGTACTTGTTAGACAAGAGTTAGTTGGTACAGTGAAACTTGGGCAAGTATCTAGGGCTGCACTATTTTTGTCTGAAATTCCTATGAATATAAAAAAACTAATCCACGTAGCTAAAGACCCAGGAGTTGATTTAGGCGTAGGTGAAAGGTTTAAAGGAAAATTTGGTTTTATTGGCAATTTTGTCCAAAAAGAATACTTTTTATTACTCTCAAGATATGATGGTGATAAAAGCGAAAGTACTGTTGAGTTAATTGACCTAAAAAATCAAGAGATTATTCAAACTTGGAATCCTGATATTAAAAACATAAATAGTTTAATTGATCAGACAAGAGAAGAATATCTGCTTTTAAATAGAGATTTTAAGGAAAATAGGTATAAAATATACTCACCCATTATTTCAAGTGATGGAGGTTTGGTGTTTCATGGTAATGGTTCACCTCTAATAAAAATTGGAAAATGTAACGAGTTACATTGGATAAATGATGTTGATCACTTTCATCATTCTAACGAAGTTGATTTAAATAATAATTATTGGATACCATCTAGAATTTTTCCTTATTCTTTAGATACAAAGAAAATAGGGAAAAAATTTGGTGATTTTTTTGATGATGCAATTACTAAAGTTTCTGTTGATGGTGAAATATTATTTCAAAAATCTGTTACACAAATACTGCTTGAAAATGATATGGAACATTTAGTTTTTTCAGATTATGTTTTTCATGGTGATCCTATTCACCTCAATGATATACAACCCGTTGAAAAAAGTGGGCCTTATTGGAAGATGGGGGATTTATTTCTGAGTTTGAGGTCTCAAAACATGATTATTTTATATAGACCTTCAACAAATAAAGTTATTAGAACTATAACTGGTCCATTTTCAAATCAACATGATGTTGATATTATTAACAATAAAGAAATCTCAATATTCAACAATAATATTTATTTTTTTAAAGGTGATAGGATTGATAAAGCTAGGATTCATTTCATTGGAATGCCAGAAAATGGAAATATTGAAATTTTAATTTATAACTTTGAAACAGGAGAATTTAAAAAGAAATTTTCAGAAGGAATCAATATTAATAATGTTCGAACTAGTGTTGCCGGTTTATCAGAAATTATGAATGACGGAAGTCTCTTTATTGAAGAAACACAATCAGGTAGAGTTCTATTTTTTGATAACAGAGGAAAACTTGTGTTAGAGTATATAAATAAAGCTAAGAATGGAAAAAATTATAGTTTAGGATTTTCAAGATTAATAGAAGTAGATAACAAGTTTAAAGAAAAATTAGAAATTATTAAATCTAAAAAATGTATAAATTAATATTCTTTGTAAATATTTTAATTCCTTTTTCCTCAAAAGCCTATATAGGACCAGGTTTAGCAGGAGGAATTATTGCTTCAATTTTGGGAATAATTCTTGCTATCATTATTGCATTTGTTGGGATTTTATATTTTCCAATTAAAAGGTTTATAAAAAAAAAAAAAATGAAAGCTCAAAATAGTTCTCTGAGATATTAATGAAAGCTCACGCAATTAATATAATATTATTAATTTCATTAATTTTTATTATAAGGAGATCTAAATTAATAGGATCAATAAAAGAAAACTATTTTTCTTTAATAAATTTAATCAAAATAATTATCAATAAAAAGATGGATGATCAGAAAAAAGAAAAATTGTTTTCAAATGTTTGTCTAGAGATATTAAAGCAATCAACATATCAAATACTTATTTTCTTTTTGATATTTAGCACTTACTTAATTTTCTTTATGTTGTATCCAAAAGTTAAAATTATTTTTTTTTCTTTTTATGGGCTTATCGAGGGTTTAGTGGTTTCCATTATTTTTTTAAAATTCATTAAAAATGAATAATTATAAATTTATAGAAAAAATACTTCATTCAATCGCACTATCAAATAATTTTTTGAGAAGTACTGCTTTCAATCTTGAAAAAAAACTATTTGAAAATTCATTAAAAGGAAATATAAAAAATAATAATCATATTTTCATAACTGGTTTGCCGAGGTCAGGAACTACAATAATCCTGAACTACTTGTATTATAATTTTGAATTTGGCTCATTAACTTATAATGATATGCCATTTACACTGAGCCCTAATATATGGTCATCATTTTCCTTATTAATAAGTAAAAAAAAAGCATTGATAGAAAGAGCTCATAAAGATGGTATTAAATACAATACCTTCTCCCCTGAAGCCTTTGAAGAAATTTTCTGGAATACATTCTCCAAAAAGGAAAGCCTGAAATCATTTGAAAAATACATACACTTAATCTTAACCAAAAATCAAAAAGAAAGATATTTAAGTAAAAATAATTATAATTATAAACGTCTAGAAGATATTCATATAGTCTTTCCTAAAGCTAATTTTTTATTTATTTTTAGAGACCCATTACAAACCTCAATTTCACTTCTCAAGCTTCATAATTTATTTCTTAATCTTCAGAACAAAAATAAATTTGTAAGAAAATATATGTATTGGTTAGGTCATTTTGAATTTGGGTTAGATCATAAGCCTTGGTCAAATTCAATTAAATTTCAGGATTTTAGTTGTGTAAATTATTGGTTGGAACAATGGTATTTATTTTATGAAAAAGCTTTAAAAAAGTTTAAAAAAAAAAAATATGTAATATTTATAAATTATGAAAGCTTAAATTCTAAAAAAAAGTGGAAGAAGATATTCAAAAAAATTAATTTAAAAGATAATGATAACGTTAATAATTTCAAATTTAATACTTCTATCCAAACTAAAATTCCAAATTATGATAAAAAGTTATACAAAGAGTGTGAGAAGATTTATAATAAACTTATAGATTTGTCATAAGAGTAATTTTACTCAGAACCTTTTATTCATCATTATCATATAGTTGAATTTATATTTATATCTGACATTTGACCTAACCCTAAAAATTTATGGTATGTAATAAGGCCTAACAGTGTCTATTGACAATTATTAATAGAAACTTTTGACTTTAGAATTTCATTTCCTTTGTAATTTGTTTTGACACCTTTGATAGTTGAAGCATCCAAGAAATCATATCCAGAGGTAATTCTAATATATTTTTCATCAATACATTTTTTATGTGATGGATCAAATGCTATCCAACCAATATCTTTTATGTAGACTTCTGCCCATGCATGAGTTGAGTTTTCTCCAGAATTTACATCTTCCAATAAAAAACCGTTTACATATCTTGCAGGAATATTATTAAGTCTTGCTACACTAATAAGTATGTGAGCAAAATCTTGACAAACACCTTTACCTTGTTTTAAAGCTTCGTGAGAACTCGTAGATGTATTTGTTGAACCGCCAACATACTCAATTGAATTGGAAACAATTAGATTAAGTTTGTGAAAAAATTCAATTTTATCTGCTTTTTTAGACTTTGCTTCTTGTGAAATCTTTCTTATTCTTTTACAAGGCATAGTTAAATGGGTTTGTCTTAAAAAACAAATTGGATTTACTTTTTCTTTTAATCCTTTAACAACGCCTTGAAGATCTTTAGTTTTTACTATTCCATTAGATGAGATCTTTAATTCGCCTTTAAAATTATTATTAAAAATATTTACTATTCTATGTCCCAATGCATCAGTGTGAGATTCTATAATTTTCCCACTATTTGATTTTATACTCCATTCCAAAATTTCTTGATTTAAACATATTGATGGATAAAGTTTTAAGCATTGAATAAGTTTTGGAACGGTAGAGTTATAACTGTAAGTAGTTAAGTGAGTTACTTTAATTTTCATCACTCTAATCCAAAGAAATATTTTTTTTCGAGTTCACGATAAATTAAATCTATATCTTTTATGAATGTTTTTAAAAATTCGTGTAAACCTAAATCTGAAACTTTATCAGCATCCAAGTTTCTAAACTTTTTATACATTATTTTTATTTTTGATTTTGCCGAAGAACTTTGTTTATAAAACTTTGTTAGTCTTTCTAAATGATGTTTAATCTTTTCTATTGAAAACATCAAAGATCTAGGACAAGTCATATTGAGAATTAAAAAATCTATAATTTTTATGTAATTTATTCCTTCCTCTCCATATGCCCATTTAAAAGCTCTGTATGATGAAATCGATCTCAACATCATGCTCCATTGAAAATTATCAACATCACTTCCAACATAGTTGATACTGGGAAGCAAAATAAAATATTTGACGTTTATTATCCTTGCAGTAAAATCAGCTCTTTCAAAATAAGTCCCCAAAATTAAAAAATCATAACCATCGTTTATAAGTTGAGTATTTATTATTGTGCCTCGTATTAAATTTACTTGTTTCTTTATCCATTCAATAATTTCAGGTAGTTCTTTTAAAATATTTTTTGTGTGTTTTATATTTGTTTCTAAATCATGAAAAGAAGAATTTACGGCGTTCCAAACCTCTAACGTTACAGCAGTTCTTACCATTCTTATATTTTCTCTTGCATTTCTAATACAGTTTTTGATAGATGATGGATTTTTAGAATCAGATAACAAAAAGTAAATTATTCCCTCTCTTGTTATGTTTTTATTTTTTTCCAAATAATCAGATTTAATCCCAGAAGTTTCTAAAATCGATTCCCATTCATTGACATATCCAGTTTCTGTATTAGGTATCAGTGACATTCTGTATCCTACTTCTAAAAGTCTAGCTAACGAATCAGCTCTTTCAATATATCTTGCTGACCAAAATAAATTCTCAGCAGTTCTACTTAACATATGTTCTTTCTATTCATTTATAACCCAAGTGTCTTTCACGCCTCCACCCTGAGAAGAATTAACTACTAACGAGTTTTTTCTTAGAGCTACTCTAGTTAAACCACCGCTTACTAATTTAGTTTTATTAGCACCCACCAAACAAAAAGGCCTTAAATCAACATGTCTAGGAGATAAATTATTCTCAGAAAATATGGGAACGGATGATATTGACAAAATTGGTTGAGCGATATAATTTTCAGGAAAATGTAAAATTTTCTTTTTAAATTTTTCGATTTCTTGTTTTGAAGATTTACTTCCTATCATTAAACCATATCCGCCCGAACCATGAACTTCTTTCACTACCAAGTTTTTTAAATTGTTTAAAACATATTTCCTCTCATCTTCTTTATAGCATTTCCAAGTTTTAACATTTTCAATTATTGGTTCCTCCCCTAAATAAAATTTAATAATCTCAGGCATGAAAGTATAAATGGCTTTATCATCCGCAACCCCTGATCCCGGTGCTGAACTAATATTTACATTTCCGGATTTATAAGAATCAAATAACCCTGGAATTCCAATAAGTGATGAGCTATCAAAAGAAATTGGATCAATAAATTGATCATCAATTCTTCTATAAATTATATCTACTTTTTTTGGACCTTTAGTAGTTTTCATATAAGTAATACATTCATCAACAAAGAGATCTGTTCCCTGAACCAGCTCAACTCCCATTAAATCAGCAAGAAAACTATGCTCATAATAAGCACTATTGAAAGAACCAGGAGTTAAGATTACAATTTTAGGCTCGTTTTTACATTTTTGTGGTGCCAAACTTTTCAATGTTTCAAGTAGATAAGTTGGATAATTCTCAACAGTCTCAATTTTTAATTTCTCAAATAACTCAGGAAACATTCTCATCATTATTTCTCTATTTTCAATCATATACGATACCCCAGAGGGTGTTCTACAGTTATCCTCAAGAACTTTAAAAGTTTTTTCATTTATTCTGACAATATCTGATCCAATTATCGGACTATAAATCTTTTTAGGAACTTTAAATCCAACCATTTTTATTTCATATGCAGGATTTTTGTAGATAAGATACTCGGGAATTATTTTTGCTTTAATAATTTCAGCCGAATTATAAATATCATTTAAAAAGGCATTTATTGCTAAGGCTCTCTGTATAATTCCTTTTGATATTTTTTTCCATTCGGTTGCAGTTATGATTCTAGGAAACATATCAAAGGGAATCAGCCTTTCAGTTGAATCAAAATTATTATAAACTGAGAATGTAATGCCTATTTTTTTAAAAAGATTTTCAGCCTCATTTTTTTTTTTAACAATTATATTTTCGGGTAAGGATTTAGCCCAGTCGTAGATTTTATTATACGACTTTCTAATTTTAGCGTTTTTATATATTTCGTTATACATTATCTTTTTACTTTCAAGCGGAGTAGAAAGACAGATGGATGCGTTCCTTCGGTGCCTAACCTACTTCCGACCATAAAGGTTGAACGATAAAACCAGGTTATAACTTATATTTCTTTAAATCAAGATATTAATTAAGATTGAAGTTTAATTTATGGCAAACTTAATTTTCTTAATTGTTAAACAAATTAATTAGCATAGGAATTTTCAATGTCATCATTAACAAAAATAAAATTTTGTTTGATTGTTTCATTAAGATAAATGAAAAAAGGAGTGAAACTAGATATTAATTAACTATAGAAACTTTACAAATTAATTATTTTCATAAAAATGAAGTTGAATTTTTATTTATGATTATAAAGTCTTATATATGAAAAATTCATTAATGTGGTTTAGATATGATCTCAGAATAGAAGATAACGAAGCTCTTGCCATCGCATCTAATAATAAATTTTGTCTGCCTATTTTTATTCTTGATGATGGCTTTTTAAGCCTTCAAACAACTAGTGATTTTCATTTAAAGTTTCTCAATGATTCTTTGATGGATTTAAATAAAAATCTAAAAAAAAGATTTAATACAAGTCTTAACTTATATAGAGGAGATACAATTGAGATATTAAAAAATCTAATTTGTAAACACAAGATAACTAATATTTTTTCAAACAAAATCTTTAAAGGTAATTATTTTAATCAGTTAGACGATAAAGTAAATTCGCTATTGATAGAAAAAAGAGTTAATTGGATTCAAAAGAATCAATTTGGAATACAACTTGATAAAAGAGTAAGAGGAAAATGGTCCTCTTCTTGGTATAGATTTTCATCGAGCCCGATAAGTCAAGTTGTTACAAATAGTACTAATTTTTTAAATGATCAAACTAGAGAATTCAAATTGAGATATTCTTATAAAACTATTCAAAAAGGCGGAGAAAGTAATGCTCTGATCAATTTCAATTCTTTTCTAAAAAATAGACATCGAAACTATTCAAAAAAAATGTCTAGTCCTCTAACAGCTGAAGACTCCTGTTCAAGGTTAAGTCCGCACTTATCTTTTGGAACAATTTCGATAAAATTTATAATTCATAAACTTAAAAATGTTATTGATAAGAATGATGTTGAAAAAAACTCTCTTAACTCATTTAAAAAAAGATTGATTTGGCATTGCCATTTTATTCAAAAATTATATGACGAACCAAAAATAGAGTTTGAAAACCTACATCCACTTTACAACGGGTTGAGAGAAGATAAATTTAACTATAATCATTATCTAAGTTGGAAAGATGGCAGAACAGGGTTTCCTTTTTTAGACGCATGTATGAGGTTTTTGAACTCTAAGGGCTGGTTAAATTTTAGAATGAGGGCAATGATAGTTTCATTTGCATCATATCAGCTGTGGTTAGATTGGAAAAAAACCTCCAAATTCTTAGCCAATCAATTTACTGACTATGAACCTGGAATTCATTATCCACAGATACAAATGCAATCAGGAACTACAGGAATAAATACCTTGCGTGTTTATAATATCATAAAACAATCATACGATCAGGATCCCGAGGGTACATTCATAAAAAAATGGGTACCAGAATTAAAGAACCTTCCAATGAATCTTATTCACGAACCTTGGAAAATAAATTACTTGGAGGAAAAGGAATATAATTTTAAGCTTGAAAGAGATTATTTTAAACAAATTGTAGATAATAAATTACAAACTAAACTAGCCAAAGATATTATTTGGTCAATCAGAAAAAAACCAGAGGCCATGGAAATTTCTAAACAAATAGTCCTTAAACATGCTAGCTTCAAAAAATAAAATTAAATATATTTTTTAACTTTCGGGACTATGTATTTTGGAGAATAGCAGTTTTAATCTACTTAGGCAAAGAGCTGTTAAGGAAGCGAGTAAGATAACTTGGTAGATCCGGATGAGTAACCGCTCTCGGGGTTGAACTCCGTTTTGCCAGTGCCAAATCCACTAACGCCTTTGTATGTTCCCGTCCCACCAGTTATCGTTATTGTTAAAAAAACCAAACCATTTTTAGATTGATCTTTGGGAGTTTGAGCTATTCCATCAAGACGAGAAAATATTTTACTACCATCATCATATGTAGCAACAGAATATCCAGTTACTTTCCCACTTTTATTAATGTAATCACTAATCCCATAAAAAGAAGTGTTTTTAATTTTTAAACCTTCACAATTATTTTTTGGGTTTTTATGGTTGGTTTCTGTTTTGAAAATTCTTATTACATGACCATCTATATCATCAACATTTATAGTTTTTTGTTCAATATATTTAACTTCATCATCAGATGTAACCGTGATTTGTTCACAATTAATTTTGGAGTTAGCAAAAGTGGAAGTAAATATTAAAATAACAGTTTGCAGAAATTGAATCATAAAATTTATATTATAAATACATTTTAAATTTCAACCAAAATTTACTTTAAATCATATTATATTTTTAAAAAAACATTTACAATTCCAAATAAAACACAAACCAAAATAAATAAAACCCAAAAAACTTTTTTAATTAAATCAAATTCATTCATAATGGTTTTGGCTTTTGATTGGTTAGTAAAGTTAGTATTATCGTAAGAACTAAAAAAAACAATAAGAAATTGAATTATAAATAATTTTGTGAATTTTAAAATTTTGATTATTATTATTATAAATGAATTTTCTAGTTTTCACAGATATTGATGGAACCCTTCTAAATCACGAAGATTATAAATTTGGGAGTCTAAAAAAATATTTAAAAAAGATTAAAAATAAAGTTCCTATAATTTTTAACACAAGTAAAACATTTGAAGAAATTATAACTATTAATAGAAAACTAGAATTAAATTTTCCATTTATTGTTGAAAATGGTGCGTGTATTTTTTTTCCTTCAGGATACTTAAATACCAATGAAATAAATAAAAGTTTTTTCAATTATAAAAATTATATTGGTTACCAACTTACTAACTATAATGCTGATACGTTGATTAATAAGTTTGATAAATTAAAAAATAAATACAACTTTTGTTTTTTTAGTGAATTAAGTTTTAAGAAAATACTTGAAATAACAAACCTTAACATATCAGCAGCGAAAAACAGTAGGAAAAGGTTATTCACCAATCCAGTTTTTTGGCAGGACGCAAAATTTAGAGTCTCAGAGTTTAAATCAGAAATTAGAAAATTTGATAGTAAATTGAACGTATTAGAGGGAGGTAGATTTATTCACATATCGGATAATTATAATAAAGCCGTTGCATTAAAGAAATTTTTAAAAATAATTAAGAAAAAATTAAAGGGAAAATTTGTAACTATTTCACTTGGTGACAGTGAAAATGATGTTTGTATGCTTGAATCTACAGATTATAGCTGTATTGTTAAAAGAGAGAAAAAAATACTTTCTTTAAAAAAACAAGATAATATTTATTTCAGTAAAGCAAAAGCTCCTGATGGATGGAGCGAATCTTTGGATTTTGTTTTTAAAATGGAGAATAGCTATTTCTGATTTTTATCAAAATGGAATTGTGGCAACATTACATAATTTTTCAAACCGTACATACAATGAATTAGAAAAAGAACTTATTGAATTTTCAAAATTTAGACCTATTACATTAATTCTTCCTTCTCTTTATTCTGAATTGGAAGGAAACGCTCTTCCTAATATGATAAAAGAAATTTCAAAAGTGAAGTTTCTTAAAAACATTGTCATTGGTTTGGATAAGGCAAATGAGAAAGAATTTAAATCAGCTAAGAAGTTTTTTTCGGTACTACCCCAAAAACATCAAATATTATGGAATGATGGACCTAGACTAAAAAAACTTGATGCTCAACTTGCTAGACAGAACCTTGCACCCCAAGAAATGGGTAAAGGTAGAAATGTTTGGTACTGTATGGGGTATATCCTTGCATTAGGTGATACAGAAGCAATTGCATTGCATGATTGCGATATAGTTACATATGATAGAAATTTATTAGCAAGGTTGGTTTATCCAGTTGCAAACCCACGTTTTAACTTTGATTTTTGTAAAGGTTATTATCCTAGAGTTTCAAATAATAAGGTAAGGGGAAGGGTTGCAAGGCTTTTAGTTACACCAATTCTAAGAGCACTGGAGAAAACTATAGGTTTCAAAGAATATATTTCATTTATTGATTCATTTAGATATCCATTAGCTGGAGAGTTTTCTTTCAGAAGAAGAGTTTTAAAAGACATAAGGATTCCATTTGATTGGGGTTTGGAAATTGGAGTTTTATCAGAAATGTATCGAAATTATGCTGGAAATAGGTTATGTCAGGTTGATATAGCTGAAAATTATGACCATAAACATCAAGAGATTTCATTAGAAGATTCCTCTAAAGGACTTTCAAAAATGTCTATTGATATAATTAAGGCCATAATAAGAAAACTTGCATCCCAAGGAGAAACTTTCTCAATGTCAATTTTTAGATCTTTAAAAGCAACATACTATAGAGAGGCGTTAGACTTTGTCCAAATTTATAAAAAAGATGCTTTGATGAATAATTATAAAATTGATGTTCATGAGGAAGAGACAGCTGTAGAATTATTCGCAAAAAATATAATGCATGCCGGTCAAGTTTTTTTAGATTCACCAATGGAATCACCAAATATTCCAACTTGGAGTAGGGTGGATACTGCTATTCCAAATTTTTTAAACGATCTTAAAGAAACAGTAAAAAAGGACAATGAGGTTTAATTACTTTAGATGAATGAGTTAAATCTTAGAATATTGAATAATTATCTTTCTTCAATTTATAAAAATAAAAATTTAAAAGAAATTGAAAAACTAGCGAATGAGATAAGAGATATATTTAATAAAAGTTCAAAAAAGAAATTTAAAAAACAATTTTGGAGTCAAAAAGATTTTTTTTTGATCACCTATGCAGATTCAATAGTAAAAAAGAATCAAAAAAATTTCAAAACTCTTAATGTTTTTCTAAATAAATATTGCAAAGATTTTGAGTTTCTACATATCCTTCCTTTCTTTCCATCTTCTTCTGATGATGGTTTTGCAGTAGTTGATTATAAAGAAATTGATAATAAAAATGGTGACTGGGAGGACATAAAAAAACTTTCACGTAACTTTAAATTAATGGTCGACCTTGTTATTAATCATTGTTCATCTTCCAATAATTTATTTAAAAATTTTCTTAAGAATATTGAGCCTGGTTCAGATTATTTTATTTCAAGTGAAAAAAAAATTAATGGTTTATCAAAAGTCGTTAGACCAAGAACATCAAAATTGTTTAAAGAAGTTAAAATTGATGGAAAAAGAAAATATGTTTGGTGTACTTTCAGTCATGACCAAGTAGATTTTAATTTTAAAAATTCTAAAGTTTTAATTTATTTTCTCAAAATCATCAAATTCTATTTGGATAATGGTATTTCTGCATTGAGACTAGATGCCGTTGCTTTTTTATGGAAGGAGAATAAAACTAGTTGCATAAATCTACCTGAAACACATAACATAGTTAGATTAATTAGATTGCTAGTTGAAAATTATTCGTCAAATTCAATCGTTGTTACTGAAACTAATATTCCAAGTGACCAAAACCTTAGTTATTTTGGAAATAATAATGAGGCCCATTGTATTTATAATTTCTCTTTGGCACCTTTATTAATATACTCTATTATTTCCGGAAGTAGTTTTTATCTAAAGAAATGGTCAAGAAGCATGCCACCAGCGCAAAGTGGCAATGCTTACCTTAATTTTTTATCTACACACGACGGAATTGGAATGCGCCCTCTTGAGGGAATTATTCCTGAAATTGAATTAAGTAAATTCTTCAAGACACTTGAAAAATCAGGAGCTTTTCTTTCATACAGATCATCAAAAAACAAAGAAAATGTTTATGAAGTAAATACGACATTGTTAGACGCATTTTCTCAAACATACGATGGGAAAGATAATCATAGACTAAAAAGATTTCTGTTGGCTCATGAAATAATGTTTTCTATGGAAGGAATTCCTGCTGTTTATTTTCAAAACCTTGTTGGTTCTAGAAATGATATAAAAAAATTAAAAAAAACAAAATATTTTAGGTCTGTTAATAGAAAGAATTGGGATTTTGATGATATTAAAAAAAAAATAGAATCAACTTCATCAGTTAATAATAAAATCTATAATTCAATATTAAAATTAATTTTATTAAGAAAAAAACAACCTTCATTTCATCCTAATGCAACGCAGTTTACTCTTCAATTAGAGGATTATTTTTTTGGTATATGGAGGCAAAGTATTGATAGAAGTCAAAGTATTTTTTGTGTAAGTAATTTGTCTAAAAATAAAAAAAAACTATTTCTACATGATATAAATTTAATATCTACGGATAGTTGGTTTGATATTCTTAATAACAAAAAAATAGATAATATAAATAGTGAAATCTTATTACACCCTTATCAAAGTGTATGGATAACTAATAAAATATTTTAGTCTACAAAATAAAAATAATCTATGAGTCAAGTATGCATATTAATCTAAAAAAAAAAAAAGTATTTGTATCAGGCCATAACGGACTTGCTGGATCAGCGATAGTAAGAAAATTAGAAAAAGATAGTTGCAGTATCATAACAGCTGATAGACAAAAACTAGATCTACTTAAATTTGAAAATGTTGAAAAGTTTTTTTTAAAATTTAAACCGGATTTTGTTATTAACGCGGCAGGTATAGTTGGAGGTATTGCGGCAAATATTGAATTTCCAGTTAGTTTCATTCAAGATAATATAACTATTCAAGACAATATTTTTAGATCTTCATATAAATATGGTGTCAAAAGATTAATTTTTTTAGGTTCAAGCTGTATTTACCCTAAAAATTGTCAACAACCAATTAAAGAAGAATTTTTGTTGGATGGAGATTTAGAGAAAACAAACGAGTATTATGCTCTCGCAAAAATAGTAGGTATAAAAACATGTGAGGCATACAATAAACAATTTAGTTGTGAATATATTTCGGTAATGCCAACAAATCTTTATGGACCCAATGATAATTTTAATCAAGAAACAAGTCATGTTCCTGCGGCTCTGATTGATAGATTTCATAATGCAAAAAAGTTTGATTTAGATAAAGTAGTTATTTGGGGCAATGGAGAAACATATCGTGAGTTTATGCATTCTGATGACTTTGCTGATGCGTGTATCTTTGTTTTAAAAAATTACTCCAATTCAAAAATAATAAATATTGGAACAGGAGTTGATATTAGTATAAGAGATTTTGCCCATTTAATTAAAGAAATTGTCGGTTACAAGGGCGAGATTATTTTTGATAACACAAAACCAACTGGAGCAAAAAAAAAATTACTTGATATCTCAAAACTAAAAAAACTAGGTTGGGAATCAAGAATAGATTTAAGAAATGGGATGGAAGATTATTATGATTGGTATTTATCAAACATTGACAAATTACGAAGATGAGAGATATTAACAAAAAAGTGTCTGAAAAAAATAATATAAAAAATCATTTTAATTTTTATGCTGCTGATCGTGAAAAATGGCTTCAAAAATCAAAATATTTTCATTCTGAAGATCTATTACTTTTTAAAGATTTAATTCCACCAGAAAGTAAAGTATTGGAGATAGGCTGCGGAAACGGAAATCTAATTGGTAATTTGAATATTCATAAAGCTATAGGTATCGATATTAGTAATAAATTAATAGATTGCGCAAAACAAAAATACAGTCATTGTGAATTTCATTATTGTCCAATTGAAGACATACAAAGTTTTTTTAAAAAAACTGAACGTTTTGATTTTATAATTATAAGTGACACTATAGGATATTTTAAGGACGTTCAAAAAAATTTGAATTTACTTCATCAATTTTGTTCAAAAGATACTAGAATAATTATTTCTTATTTTTCAGCATTATGGTCTCCGATTTTATCATTAGCGATTATGCTAAAATTAAAAATGCCTGACTTAAATCCACCTTTGTTTAGTAATCTTGATTTACAATCATTCTTAAGTATTTCAGGTTTTGAGACAATAAAAATTGAAAAAAAAATCATTTTGCCAATTAAATTATTTGGTGTTGAAAAATTTTTAAACCGCATAGTCGCGAATTTACCTTTGATAAATCATTTATCTTTAAGGCAATATGTAATTGCGCGTTCATTAAAATTTAAAAATGATGAAAATAAATTAGACTCAGCTAGTATAGTGATCCCATGTAAAAATGAATCAGGTAATGTTGAGAAATGCTTGAAAAGAATACCAACTTTCTGTGAAAAAATAGAAGTTATTTTTGTTGAAGGAGGTTCAACTGATAAAACTTGGGACAAAATCAATGAATTAATCTCTAGTAAAAAGTATAATTCAAAGTTTAAACTCAAGGCTTTTAAACAATATGGTAAAGGGAAAAAAAATGCTGTGCTTACAGGTTTTGAGGAAGCCGAAAATAAAGTTTTGATAATATTAGACTGTGATATGACAGTACCTCCTGAAAATTTGGATAAATTTTGGGAGATAATAGTCAACAATAAAGCAGAATTTGTTAATGGAACAAGGCTGATCTATCCAATGAAAAAAAATGCAATGCAATTTCTTAATTATATAGCCAATAAAACTTTTTCGCACTTATTTAGTTGGATATTAGGACAAAGATTTACAGATACATTATGCGGAACAAAGGTTATTTCAAAATCAAATTTTAAGAGGCTAAAAAAGATATCACAGGAATTTAATAAATTAGATCCATTTGGAGATTTTTATTTAATATTTGGCGCATCAAAACTATCACTTAAAATCGAAGAAGTTCCTGTGAGATATTTTGCAAGAGAATATGGTGAGACTCAAATATCAAGATTCAAGGATGGTTACCAATTATTAAAAATGATTTTTTCAGCTTTTCTTAGGTTTAAAATAATCTCATTTAAATAACAGTAGTGTTTATAATTAAATTGTATTTTTAAATAGTCAAATATGTCCAAAATTACTGACGAAAGAATTAATCAACTTAGGTTATCAATTCATAAATTGAGAGTTTTTATAAATTATTCTAATTCTATGAAGAAAAATTCTGAAGAAAATAAAAAAAAAGAAAACAAATTAAGAAAGTTTAATGAAAAAAAAATCTCATCATTAGAATTACAAAAGTCATCTTTAGAAAAAAAAGATAATGAAACAATTACGAATAAAAAAGAATATAAAAAGATTGATTTAGTTAATAAAAGTCAAAGTGATAAAAAGAAACCATCTGTTACTCCTGACGATAAGATTAAAGTTTTGCCAGGCGAATGTGTTGTAAATGAGGGGGATAAAGGAAATACTGCTTTTTTGATTATATCGGGATCATTTAATGTTGAAATTAATAAAAAGGTTGTTGGATCAATGTCAAGTGGAGAAATTTTTGGAGAATTATGCCTTATTTTAGGTGAAAAAAGAAAAGCAACGGTTAGAGCAATTACTGGGTCTGAACTAGTTGAAATAAATCCTTCTTTTCTTGATGAATATCTTTTATCATCAGATACTAATAAAGAAAAGCTTAGTGCGTCGAAGTTAGAAACTCAGAAATTGATCAAAGGGTTATCAGTAGAGCTTGCAAAAAAAAAAAATCAAAAAATTTGTATTGGTCTTAAGCAATTAGAAGAGTTAATTAAAGATGAAAGTAATATAATAAAATCATTATCACGACAATTATACAAGAGATTATCGAAGATGATCAAAGACAATGAAAAAAAAGAGGAAATAAAGAAAATATAATTTATGCGTAAATTAAGTTATCCACAATATATGAACTGTGGATAACTATTGACTACTTATCAAAATTTTGTAGAATTAATTAATTAAATCAATTGCTTGGAGTAGTCATGTTCTTAAAAAAAACTTTTGTCTTATTTACTTTTATATTATTTTTCCCCATTTTTGCTAAAACCGATACATATTCTTTAAATAAAAATCTATATGTAGGATTTAATGCAGGAATTATATCACCAAATGATATAAAAATTGAAAAGTCCGAAGCAGGAATAATTAATGGTGTTGATATTTCCGCCAATGTTTCAGGTGATTTTATATTTGACAATGGTTATCAGATTGGAGGGCTGTTAGGTTATAGATTTAATGATTTTTTATCATTTGAAACTGAGCTTGCCTATACAAATTTTGACTATGATAAATTAAATTTGCTTTCTGGTGGAACTGCAACTGTAGGTGGAATCACCTTTACTGGAAGTAATAGCACCTCATATATTGTAGATGGAAATATTTCTGCTTTTTCAATGATATTTGGTCCAGTTATTGATATGGATGTAAGAGAAGGAATTGAACTATTTATCGGAGGAGCTATTGGTTTCTCTAGTTACAGTGATGAAATAAAATCAGTTGGAGGGTCAGCTGGGCTTTCATTTGACGAAGATTTTACAGATTTTGCAGCAAAGTTTAAAACTGGTATTAATTATTCACTGAATGATCAAACTTATTTACAAGCGGAGTATGGATATAATTATGTTGATTCTAGTATAGATAATTTTTCAGATGATTTCAGTGCAAGTAGTTTTAGTGGAAAAATTGTATTTAACTTCTGATAAGTTTTTTTTTAATTTCATTAAATTTCAAAAAGATACATGTAACTGTACGCCACCAAAATAGCAGGAATTCCACTGTATAAAGTTGCGTAAATAGCTGCTTTTGGCGCCAAGGCTATAGCTGGAAAAAGTGCATCACCATCATTTGAGATAGCATTTCCAATTTCAGCTGAGAAAGGAATGTATCCATTCAAGTAGAATGTGGTAATGACTATTTGAGGCCCACAACCTGGAATAAATCCAAACAAAATTGCTATTAATGGAACAAAAACAATCCAAACATCAAAGAAAATGGTTAGGTCAATTCCAGTAAAAAAAATAATTGATTCATAAAATAGGAAACCAAAAACTACCCATGTAGTAACAAAATTAGTAGTATCTATAACTCTTGATAAATAGCTTCTTGTTTTTTCAGTTGAGCATTGAAAATCACTAAGTGGGTTTAGTGTCCACATAAATATTGATATTATCGCTCCGATTGCCCCCACTGATTCGACAATATTAAAACTAGCAAAGATAATAATACTTTCCAAATTTATTTGAAAGGCAGTTAGTATTCCAATTAAAAATCCAGGTAAAAAAAAAGCAAGCCACAGATAATTAAACTTAGATACAAATGTTTTCCCGATTTTTTCAAATTCAATTTTAATATTATTTCTTAAGTCTAAATTTTTTTTATGAAAATAGTCAACTATGTAGCCTGTTACCCCTCCAGTTGTGCATGTTATAGCAAATATAAGAAATCCTTGAGATGGATCTTTTGATAATAAAAGAAAAGCTGCATCGCCCATTGTTGATGTAAGAACTGCAACTAGGGCTCCAAAGCTAATACGACCTTGAATAAATTGCGTCACAATTATTATTGCCCCCCCACAACCTGGAAGTGCACCGAGAGTTGTGGCAATTAGTACATGAAACTTTTTTGTTTTTAATAAAAAACTCTCAATATTAAATTTTGTTAATGAATCAACTCCAATGAAAATGAAAAGTGTAAAGCCAACAAAGACAGAGACTTGTATATATGCATCAATTAAAACACTTCTTACAACTGTACCAAAATCATTAGATTGGAATGCAAATGAAAGAATTAAAAATCCAAACAAACATTTTTTTAATAGGCGACCGTCATTTGCTACAAATATAGCCCTATTGTTTCTGATAACTGAAAGAAATGCGTTCATATATAAGAATAATAAATATACTACTTTTAATAATTAATTCAACATTCTAATTAAGAATGATTCTAAAATAATTATTTGTTATGATTTTCAATTAATTTCTAGATTGTTTCAAAGGCAATCTAATTTGGCTATGTCTTAATTTTGTAACCTTTTTTAAAAATCCAAGATATTAAGAAAATACAAAATATAAAAAATATTATTATTGTACATACTGATGTAAATATATTTACATCAGCATTACCATAAAAACTCCACCTAAAGGCACTTATAAGATAAACCACAGGATTGAAGTAAGAAATATTCTGCCAAAAGTTTGGCAACATATTTATTGAATAGAACGTACCTCCAAGAAATGTAAGTGGAGTAATAATAAAAGATGGTATTAGTTGTATTTTTTGAAAGTCGTCTGCCCAAATACCAATAATAAAACCTAGTAAGCTAAATGTTGCACTTATGAGAATTAATAGAAGAATCATCCATATTGGATATAAAATTTTCAATTCAATAAATAAGGAAGAGGTAAGTATTATTATTAAGGCTACTATTACTGATTTAGTGGCTGCTGCAAAAACATAACCACAGGTAATTTCGAAAGGTGAAATGGGTGCAGATAATATTTCATAAATTGTTCCACTAAATTTTGGGAAATAAATACCAAATGATGCATTGGAAACGCTTTGGTTAAGAATTGTTAACATTACAAGACCGGGAACTAAAAATGATAAATAATCCGTCCCATTAATATTTTCAATTCTTGAACCAAATGCAGATCCAAAAACAATAAAATAAAGTACGGTTGATAAAACAGGTGAAGCTATACTTTGCGTTATTGTTCTAAACGTCCTAGACATTTCATATTTATATATTGCTAAGGTCCCTCTTAAATTCATTTTTTAACTAAATTTGTGAAAATTTCTTCCAAGCTATTTTTTTTATTCTCGATATCCTCTACAACAATTGAATTATCATTAAATTCTTTAAATAATATCGAAGAATCATTATTCTTTTTATTCTCAATGGTTAGAATGAATTTATTTCCTTTTCTTACTAAAGGATATTTTTTTTTAAATTGATTTATATTTTTATTTTTGAGAGTGAAAATTATTTTTTTTTCTCCCAATCTTTCTAAAAGCTTCTTTTTTTTCTCAGTTATTATTATTTTACCTTTATTTATAATTCCTATTCTATCGGCGATTCTTTCAGCTTCTTCTATGTAATGCGTAGTTAAAAAAATAGTCACACCATCTTTTTTTAAATTATTTATATATTCCCACAGAGTTTTTCTTAATCCTACATCAACCCCTGCTGTTGGTTCATCAAGAAAAAGAATTCTTGGTTCATGAGATAAAGCTTTTGCAATCATAACTCTTCTTTTCATTCCTCCAGAAAGAGTTCTAATTTGGTTTTTTTTTTTCTCTTGCAAATCCAAACTATCCAGTATGAAATTTATATGCTTTTTTGATGGAGGTTTATTAAATAATCCTCTCGTGAATTCTAGAGAATTAATAACTTTCTCAAAAGAATCTGTAGCAATTTCTTGCGGAACCAAACCAATTAGCGACCTTGTGAATTTGTAGTTTGATTCATTGTCTTTCCCAAAAATATTTATTCTTCCATTAGTTTTCTTTGATATTCCACAAATGATATTAATTAGTGTTGACTTTCCAGCACCATTTGGACCAAGTAAAGCAAATACTTCTCCTTGATTAATAGACAGATTAATGTTTTCTAAAGCTTTAAATCCATTTTCGTAGATTTTATTTAAATTTATAATTTCAATTGCATTCATTTTAAATTACCTGTTGAAGTATAGAAATTTCGATTTGCCCTATTTTATTAAGAAAGTTTTTATATTTATTATAAATGGGGATTTCTTTTTAAGAATAAATAAATAAAAGTGCAGACTAAAATTAGAAAAATAATTTTTTAAATTTTAGGATTTCTCTGTAATAAATAATCTTTCTCCTTCAAAAACTTCAATCCTAATATTTGGGTTTGATTTTAATTTATTTACAATAACTTCTTTTGATTTTTCTGCAGATTCTTTGGAATCAAATTTATTTATAACAATACTGTGTAGATCAGTTATTTTTATCGCTTCAATAGATAAAATACCAGGAAGCATTTCTATCATTTCGTGCTTTGCTAAAGCTTGCATAGCATCTGCTTCAATTTTAGATGTAAATTTTACGTTTACTACTCTAATAAACATTTACAAAAACTTGTTCTAAAAAAAAAAACATCAGACTAATTTAATAGCTAAAATAGTGGTTACTAGGGTGTAACCGAGCAAACTTAGAATTATAAGAACTATTTGATTTGCTTTAAAATAATTTTCTTTTGTAAATTCCTTTACTTGATACATTAAATTTGGCCAAGAATAAGAAACAAAGTCACCTTGAGACATTATATTTATCAATTTACCGGACTTATCAACAACAGGGACATGTCTAAACCTCTCATTAGACATTTGTCTTAACCAAACTACCATTTCATCGTCTTTATCGGCAACTTTAACTGGAGAAGTCATAATATCTTTAAGTTTGGTCGTTTTTGGGTTCATGGAATTGAATAAAAGTTTCTTCATAAAATCTCTTTCAGTAACTATCCCTTTAACTTTATTTTGCTTATCTACAATAACAACAGATCCAAAATTATCTTTCGTCATAGCTTTAACCGCATCGATTACTTTATTATTTTCTCCAAAGGTTACGGGTGGTTTTTTACTTTTAAACTCAGGTCGCTCAGATATTTTCATACGTTTCTCCTTTAGGTTTTATTTAGTATTACTTTTTACAAGAATTTCAATACATTTATTATTTTAATTTTTATTAAAGTTTCTTAAATTTGTGAAGATGCTAAATAAAAGAAATCGATCAAATTATTTTTTAGTTACCAAAGGTTTTTTTCTATTTGGAAAACAGGTTTTACAGATTATACATGTTAATCCTTTACATCCTCTAGCGGTGCAATATTCTCTTCCATAGTAAATTATTTGAAGGTGAAGTTTATTCCAAGAAATTTTAGGAAATATTCTTTTCAAATCTTTTTCTGTTTGAACAACATTTTTTCCATTTGTCAGCTTCCATCTCTGAGCTAATCTGTGTATGTGTGTATCTACAGGAAAAGCTGGGTGACCAAATCCTTGTGATATTACCACACTAGCTGTCTTATGTCCTACTCCCGGAAGTTTTTCTAAATCTTCTATGCTTTCAGGAACAAGCCCTTTAAATTTATTTACAAGAATCTTTGAAAGTTCAGAAATAGCTTTAGATTTTTGCGGTGCTAATCCACACGGTCTTATTATCTTGTAAATTATTTTTGAATTTAATTTAGACATATCTTGTGGATTATTTGCTTTTTTAAATAATTCAGGTGTAATCTTATTTACCCTTTCATCAGTGCATTGGGCACTAAGTAAAACAGCTATTAACAATTGGAATTTATTTTTATGATTCAAAGGTATTGGAGTTTTTGGATAGAATTCCTCTAGTTTTTTAATAATAAACGCCACTCTTTCTTTTTTTTTCATTATGGTGATCAATATTTTATTTTATCCTCTTTAATAACTTTTCCTTTGTAATTAAGTAATTAATTTTTGTAATTGAATGTTATTATTTTTTTTATATTATTTTATAACGATGTTAAGGTTATTTTTTTTTTTTTTGTCTATCCTTGTTTCTAGTGATACCTATGCTACTTCTACAATTTTTGACCAAAGCTCTATCGTTAAGAATAACAGTAAATCATTATCTCTTAATGCAAATAAATCAATGTTAAACCTTCAGTCTATAGCGGTTACTGGGTCTTTGAGTTTTGTAGGGGAAAAATTATACAAATTTGGTTTTCTTTCTCCCTTTGGATTGACTCCTTCAAGTATAGTTGATTTGTCTCCTTTGGCATATGAAGCTAATATAAATAATACAATCCACCCAACCATAAACAAAAAGTGTATAGATCGTTTTGTTTCTAAAAAAACAAGTTATTTTTCAAATAATTTCATTAAGAATAGGGTTTGTGATTTCTTACAAAATAAAGATAATTCAAAAAATATAATTAACTTGCTAGATAGATATTTTTAGTTTTAAAAAAAACCATTAGCATTGATTCAAGCGGAATTAATTATTTCTTGAATATTTCGTTATAATTTCATATAAATTACATGGAAATAATAGACTATGAGTGAGATTCTTGAAATCAGAGATGGTTGTAAAACGCCTTTAGAACTTCTTGAGAGTAATACTTTTACGAAATACCTAGAAATATATAAAAAGAAGTTTTTACTAGATTTAAAGTCACGGGAAGATGGTGAGCATAAAGAGGAAATTTCTCATAAAAAAGATTTTGTTGAAAATGTTATTCCGAGTATATTCATTGAAATTATGAATTCTAGTAGTTCTGTCTCTGAAACTAACTTATCACTTTATAAAGAATATATTCGTTTTATCGAAGGTTTGTTTCATCATTACAGGAAAAAGTCTTATACAAGACTAATCAAACTTCACGATCAAATACTTTCTTCAAAAGAAAGTGCAGAATTAATCAAGGATCGAATTAGTCAAAGGGCTCACGAACTAAATGATTTAATTTTAGAAACTAGAAGAATTTTACTATCAAAAGTTGATTTTGGTATTGGAGTTAGAAGAAGTCAAGGTCTTGAATGTCAGCCAAATGTTACTTGTGGCGAAATTTCAGGAGACAAAATAAATTTACCTACATCTTATTCAAGCCTTAATAAAGTTCCGTTGACTACTCATGCAGACATGAGAACAGGAATTCATTATACAACTCATGCAAATAAAAGAGCTTTTCCTTTTTTTGCTCTACAGCATAATCCTTATAAAAATGATAAATTTGATTTTACTAATTATGTCGCAATACCTTTCGAGGTTGGTGAATGGAATATTATTGCATATATTCATAAATCAAGAGGATGTATTGAGTTAGAGCCTGGTCTTCTTAATCTATTTCCATTTTCAAAAGTTAGAAAACTAGCCGGAAAAAAGCCTGATGGAGTTTTTATCTTTGGTTGCCCTCATTCAACAATGGAAGATTTAGGATATCATTTTGATGAGAAAAATAAATTATTAGTTGGCTTAATACCTAATATTGATGATTGTAAGTATTTCGGATATGGAAAAAAACCCATTTTAACACTCCACAATGTGTTGTGTATTTTAAACGATCATATGCCTCTCCATTGCGGTTGCACACGTTACTTAGTCAAATTTGATAAAGATACAAATGAACCTTATATTTCTGATTCATTTATTAAAGCTGATGATATGGGTAGAGCAACATTATTTGATAAAAATCAGATAAATCATTCTGGTTTTCAAGAAAATATACCTTATTTCTTTGGAACTGAAACCGGAGCTTTTGCTTGTCTAGATGGATTTAGTGAACACACCAAAATGCAAATGGAAGGTAGAGAAATAGGGTATAATAAACATGCAGGAACAAATGCTCGTCAAATAGTTCCTGTTACAGATTATACAGAGGTTTCTACAGGGTCGGAGTTGGATATATTACTTTATTTGAATAATTATGATTTAATTGAACCCGGACAATCTTGCATGAACACAGCTATGAATGTTGATGAAGCGCTAGAGCATTTCAGAAAAGGAGCAAGAGTTGCAGCTGGAAGTACTCAAACTCATAGAGGTAAAATTGAGATCAGTTATTGGGCAAATCCATTTCCTTTATTAAAAGATGAGAATTGGGATGATTTGCCGGAACATACCGATTTATCAGAAAAATTTTCAAATATAGAAAAGAAATTCTTTAATATAATAAAGAAAAGAGTTGAGTCTGGCTCAATGAGAATAGGAGTCGCACATAGTATGTTAATGGCAGGGGTATACGCAAATAATACTGATGAGAGATTAACTAAGTGCGGTTTTAATGATAGAGATTTAGTTGAGCATGAGGGACCTGAAAGAGCTGCAAAAGATATGATTAATTTAATTAAAGAAACAGCAATAGACAAAATGAAAAAGTTAAAAGGAAGTGTTAAGGAAATCAGTGTAACTGTTGCTACAGTAGGTGACAGTAGAACCGGTAAATCTGAAATGTCTGAAAAAATGGAAGAGGTGTTGAGTATGAAAGGGGCAAATTAATATTCAAAGATAGTTCTTATTATTAAATCGACTTTAGATTCCCTTTTGTAACCTCAATTATCATGCATTTATACCTATTAAAATCAGTATTATTTTCTAAATGTATTTGAGGCTAAACGAGGTTTTTCAAAAAGCGTCCAATCGCTTTCAATGCTGATCTAATTTTAAAAAATACCTTGTTGGGATAATGTAAAATCTTCTATTTAAGTTTTTATTTAAACTCTTTAGTTCGGCAAGCTCTTTGAACGTTTTTTTAATTGAAAATAAACTTTTTTAATTATTGGTAAATAAGCTATACTTCATGAACAAATTAATCTTATAACTAAAAAGTAATGAGTGAAAAGATAAAAATTGAGGCAATCATTGAAGTGCAAGATAATTCTCATATCGATGAGGCTCTTCTTAAACGAACCATCAGTTCTCTTGGTGAAGTAGAATCTTGCAAAATTGATAATAATTTTGAGGAGAGTTCAAACACTAAACCTTCAACAGTAAAACCATCGTTAGATAAGTCGGTTTCGGAAATTGATCATTTTATTAATGATGCTAACAAAATTTATTTTGGAACCTTAAGTATTGATGAAAGAAAATATGTAGCTGCATCAATATTACATTCTGCATTCGTAGATGAAATAAATAATAATCCCAACTTTAAAAGTAAGCTAAATCAAACTTTAACTGAAAAGTTTGATGTCGATTCGCATTACACTGATAAGTTGTTAAATCAAGAAAAAGATTCATCCGTGTTAGAAACTTTAAAAGAAAAGTTTTTAGAAGGGGATCTTATCCAAATGTATACATATATCTGGGAAAAAGTTTTATCTAAAGGAGAAGAAGATGACTTTGAAATAGATCTAATTGAAACTAGTGGTGAAAAATTTGGTCTAGAAAAGCCAAACATAAATGATACAAAAAAGACTGGAAATGAAAGAGCAAAAATTACTAAAGCAATGCATTCAATTGAAGCAGGAAAAGTTGCTTATAATAAGCTTAAAGCTTTTGAGAAAACTATATTATTAGGTTTGATGTTGACTGAATGTTCAAAAATTGCCGGTAAAATCTCTTCGGAAGACTTGATCTTATTAAAAAATATATTTAGTGAACAATTTAATATCACTAGCAATGTCATGACTGTTGTTCTAGAAAAAGACCTGGGATATTCATTAACAAAGAAAGTTGAACAAGTAGAAGTTTACAGAGAAAAGTATGAACTTGTTGAATTTTTATGGGAGAAGATTTTGTCAACCGAAGCCGAAGTAGATGACGCCGGGATGAACCTTATTAGAAAAATGATACGTAAATTGGATATTTCTGATATTGAGTCTGAAGGAGCTAGAAAAGAAGTGGAAGCTAATTTAAATCCCTAAAGAGTTAATTAAAAACGATAGTAAATCTTTACGTAATATTTATCTTGTTAAAAAGATCATCTAACTATTTATAATTGTAATAAAAAAAATAATCAAAATAATCATTAAGAATAAAACAAGTATTTTTTGGCTTTGGTTATTATCCTTTCCATTAATTGGTAGTCTTTTATAAAACTTAATCTCATCTGTCAAAAAACTTTCTAAATGAGGAAATTGTTTAAAAAAGGTTTTAATAATTCTATTTTCACTATTAGAACCTATAACTTTAATGAGTTTATTTAAATATATTGCATTTTTTCTATACCCATTTTCAATAAGTATTTTTGAAAACAACTTAATTTTAACTGATGTTCCAAACTTTCTTTCAAGAAAAGCTTCTATAAATCTATTAGTTATAATATCTAATTTATAGAATTCCTTAGTCTCTAATAAATAAAACTGAAATTGGAAACTGAGTTTCTGACTATATTTTGATAAAATTTGTTTTTTTTTTTCAAGTTCAGGATAGACAAGTAATGCTATTTCCCAATCTGCATCAATATATTTTTTATCGAATAAATCTTTATCCTCAAATTCTTCATCTGAATAGTCTATTGATTTGTTAATTTGAAATTTTTTTAATTTTTCATCATAAATTATTTTTTTTTTATCTTGGCTAAGAACATCATATGCTTCGTTTATTTCAGTTATTTTTCTATTGAGTGTTTTTTTATCTCCTTTGTATACATCTGGATGATATAGTTTTACTAATGCCTTATAGGCTGCTTCAATCAACTGAACTTCGGGTGCTGATTCAAATGACAGGCCCAAGATATGATAGTAATTTTTCATTTTAGATAATGGATATAATTAACATTTATAAAAACGGATGTTTAACTTAAATTAAGATAAGATATAGGCATTAAAGAATAGATGCTATTGTTTATTATTAGCCATATATAAGTACTGAATTAATTTAATAAACCTTCATTCTTATACCTTTCAAAATTTTCTGCGCCCAGAATGCTTTTAATTTTTTCTAAGGTTAAATTTTTGATTTTAGATTCATTTTCTTCATACATTTTTTGACAGTTATTAGATGTTTTTCTTGCAATAGCATGATCAATAAACTGGTTCTCAACGGCGTGTTTAGATCTTATAACTGGATCCATTTTAGCTTTGCTACATCTTGTAATAATTTTATTTCTCTTGGTCTCAATATCATCAATCAGCGACATTAGTTCATTATAAGAATAATTTGGTTGAAATACCTCTATAAATTGTCCACTTAAGTTAAATTTTAAACCGAGTTTGCTGAGTTCTTCTTTGATTAGAGGAATATATTCTTCGTTGTAAATAAGTACTTTTACTTTCTTATTAATAGCTTCTTTTGAAATATTAGATACTTCACTTATCCACCTCGTTCTACTATTTATTTCGACTCTAATTGATTTAACCTGTTTGAGTAAAATATCTATTCTATGTATATCCTTGATTATATTTTTGTACTCAAAAACTAGGTTTTCTAAAAGATTTTTAGCTTGAATGGAATAGTTCTCATCCACTTATTATACACTCCCCATTTATATTATATAATTATTATTTAAAAAATGCCATATCTCTGTGATTATTTATTTTATTCAATAATGATTTTTCCAGTCATTCCCATATTTGAATGTTTTTCTTTAGTTTTTGGGTCTTCAACAGAACAGTTAAGATCATAAAATTCTCCAGTTTTAACAGGTACAAACCACCACTCTAAAGTATTATTTGGAAAAACTTCAACTTCTTTTATATTTCCTTTGACTTCTGCAATTTTTTGATTGTTTTGTATTACTTGTACTTTTCTTGTGAAAATGGAATTAGAAAAATTTTCTGATGAAAAGTAATGTTTTGAATCACTGACATTTTTAATTTTAAGTTTATAAAGCTTCCCGGTTTTAAAATTTAGTATGTTAGGAGAGAAATAATGTTCTTTGCCATTTATTCCATTCATTGTTATTAATTTTTCAATAGGCTTTTGTTTTGTAAGATCACCTAAAGTTTTTGATTCGATGAAATTAAGATTATAAAACGAAGTTAATAAAGTCAAAATTAAGATTTTTAAAGAATCATTTATCATTTGGCAAAAATTTATCTAAAAAATTATTTATAACTGGAACAAATATTATAATACAGAAAAAAACAAC
>MDTB01013041.1_pt1 | contig 74630 bp, 82 predicted proteins | sample 811161 | NCBI WGS metagenome assembly MDTB01 (sample SAMN05326650, study PRJNA326480) | marine metagenome | isolation source: seawater | place: Mediterranean Sea | collected 2009 | reverse complement strand
TTTGTATTGCTTACATCTTTTTCCTCTAAACCGGAGTCTTTCACTGCCTCACTCATAGATATAAAATTATATGCAGAACCTGGACCCATAAACCTGATAAATTTTCTATCTACATAATCTTCAAGTTTAATGTTTGGTTTTCCATGAACATGACTCTTAAGATTATGTTCTTTGTATTCTTCAGAATAAGAAATTCCTGATTTTGAGTTGAATAATGATTGAAAAACCTCATCCTGATTATTTCCTAAACAAGAAACTATTCCCAATCCTGAAATTACTACTCTTCTCATTGTTTAAATAAACCTACTTTTAGATTTTCAGCTGTATATATAATTTTTCCATCTGCATTTAAGGTGCCATTAGCCAAACCTACAGAAGTTCCTTCCTTTTTTAAAATTCTTTTCATATTTATCTCATAAGTAGCAATTTTTGTTTTTTTAAGCACTTCTCCTGTAAATTTCACGCTATTAACTCCTAATGCTCTTCCTTTGCCTGGTTCCCCTGACCATCCAAGAAAAAACCCAACTAATTGCCACATTGCATCTAGTCCAAGGCAGCCAGGCATTACAGGATCGCCTTGAAAATGACAGTCAAAAAACCAAAGCTTTTCCTTTATGTCTAGCTCAGCTTTTATAAATCCTTTTTTAAATTCGCCCGTGCTTTTATTTATCTCAGTAATTCTATCAAACATTAACATTGGTGGCAGCGGCAATTTTGCATTCCCTTCCCCAAAGAGCTTACCTTCTCCACACTCTATTAATTCATTATAATTATAACTGTTTTTTTGCATGGTTTAGACATCAAGTTTTACTTGATTTAGAGTATTTATCAAATATAAATAGTGTTGAATAGTAATAAGCTATTATATAAAAAACTAAAAATAATGAAAAATAACTCTAAAATAGCTGATAAATTAAGATCTTCAGGTTTGAGACCAACAAAACAGAGAGTTCAAATAGCAAAATTTTTATTTGAACGAGAAAAAACATTTCACTTTACTGTAGAAGAGCTAGATAAGATGATTAACGTAAGAAATGCAGAAGAAAAAATTTCTTTAGCAACTTTTTACAACACAGTTCACGCATTTAAAAAAGCTGGACATTTAAAGGAAATATTAACTAGCAATAACAAGAGTTACTTTGATACTCATACAGGGTCACACCATCATTTTTTTGATTTGAAAAGCAACAAACTTACAGACATAGATCCAGGGGAAATTAAATTAAAAAACATTCCAAAAGCTCCAAAAGGAAAATCTATTAAAGATATAGATGTTGTTATCAACATTGATAGCGATTATCACTAGTTTATAACAATTCTAAACTACTTGACACAAAGTTCAAAATATTTATAAATAATAAAAATATGAGCGAACAAAGCAAATGTCCATTTACTGGTGCAGGAACGCCTCCTAAATTTCCTACTGGAAGAGGCACTTCTAATAAAGATTGGTGGCCTAATGGCTTAAATCTTAAAATACTTTCTCAACATTCATCTTTAGTAAATCCGATGGGTAAAAAATTTAATTACTCTAAAGAATTTAAAAAAATAAATCTTAAAACATTAAAAAAAGATCTACATAAATTAATGACAGATTCACAAGAGTGGTGGCCTGCTGATTATGGACATTATGGACCTTTATTTATTAGATTAGCTTGGCATGCTGCAGGAACATATAGAACTGCTGACGGTCGTGGGGGTGCAGGTACCGGCAATCAAAGATTTGCGCCACTAAATAGCTGGCCAGATAACGTAAATTTAGACAAAGCAAGACTATTACTTTGGCCAATTAAAAAGAAGTATGGAAGAAAAATTTCTTGGGCTGACCTTTTCATATTAGTTGGAAATGTAGCTTTGGAGTCTATGGGATTTAAAACTTTTGGTTTTGGTGGAGGTCGGGAAGATATTTGGGAACCAGAGGATGACATTTACTGGGGTTCAGAAAAAGAATGGTTAGGAGTTAATAGATATAGCGGCAAGCGTGACTTAGAACAGCCTTTAGGTGCTTCTCACATGGGTTTAATTTATGTGAACCCTCAAGGTCCAGATGCCAATCCAGATCCTTTGTTAGCAGCTCATGATATTAGAGAAACTTTTGGTCGTATGGCAATGAATGATTATGAAACTGTAGCATTAGTAGCTGGCGGCCATACTTTTGGAAAATCACATGGTGCAGCCCCTGAGTCTCATAAAGGTCCAGAACCAGAGGGTTCAAAAATTCAAGACCAATCAACTGGATGGAATAGTAATTATAAAAGTGGTAAAGGAATTGACACTATTAGTAGTGGGCTTGAGGGTGCTTGGACTCAAAATCCTATAAAATGGGATATGGGTTATTATGACTGTTTGTACGGACATGAATGGGAACTTACAAAAAGTCCAGCAGGTGCCCATCAGTGGACTCCAAAGCAAAACGGAAAAGAAATTAAAATGGTCCCTGATGCCCATAACAAAGCTGTTAAACACCCTCCTATGATGCAAACTACAGATTTAGCTTTAAGATTTGACTCTAAATACGGTCCTATTTCTGAAAATTTTCACAAAAATCCGAAAGAGTTTGCAGATGCTTTTGCTAGAGCTTGGTTTAAATTAACACATAGAGACATGGGCCCAAGAGCCTGTTATCTTGGTAGTGATGTACCCAAAGAAAGATTAATTTGGCAAGATCCAATTCAAAAAAATAAATACAAGTTAAAAAATAAAGATATTAAAACACTAAAGTCAAAAATTTCAAACTCAGGATTATCTATTTCAGAACTAGTGACAACAGCTTGGGCTTCTGCTTCAACGTTTAGAGGTTCAGATAAAAGAGGTGGTGCAAATGGGGCACGTATTAGATTAGCCCCTCAAAAAGACTGGGAAGTTAATAACCCAAAGCAGCTTTCTAAAATTATAAAAAAATATGAAAAAATACAAAAAAACTTCAATACAAAAAAACGATACGTTTCAATAGCTGATTTGATTGTTCTAGGGGGATGTGTTGGTATAGAGCAATCTGCAAAAAAGGGTGGAAATAAAATTAATGTTCCGTTTTCTCCAGGACGAGGAGATGCTTTACAAGATGAAACAGATATTCATTCTTTTGGACTTTTGGAGCCTAGAGCTGATGCATTTAGAAATTATTCAAAAGGAAAATACTCAATATCAGTGGAAGAAATGATGATAGACAGAGCAAATTTGATGAAATTAACTGCCCCAGAAATGACAGTTTTATTAGGGGGAATGAGAGTAATTAACACAAATTTTGACAACTCAAGTCATGGTGTTTTTACAAAAAAAAACAATGTTTTAACAAACGACTTTTTTATAAACTTATTGGACATGAACATAACTTGGAAAGAAGTTGATTCGACCGAAGAGTTATTTGAAGGTAGAGATAGAAAATCAAATAAAGTTAAGTGGAAAGGAACTCGAGCAGACCTTATATTTGGTTCAAATTCTCAACTAAGAGCCTTAGCAGAGGTATATGCTACAGAAGACTCTAAAGAAAAATTCATTACTGATTTTGTTGCGGCATGGGTAAAGGTAATGAATCTTGATAGATTTGATTTAATCTAAAGTCTCCCCCATAAATTTTTTTTATCAATCCAACCTTTATATTTATTTACCTTAATTTTACACCATTCATTCTTACATTTTGAGATTAGAACTAATTTACCTTTTTCCAAAACGGCTAAAGGTTTTGAGTATATTGTGGGATTTTTAAAAATTAAAGTTCTATCCACATTAATCAAGGCTGCCTTTTTTTTTGATAATTGCGATACATGAATCCATCCAGAATTTTTTTCATGATCTATAATTTTTATAAAATTGTCAGATTTATCTATAGCCAAAACAGGTAGATATTTTTTTTTATAAAATATCTTTATATGATATTTAAAAGACGGTCCTTGTCTCAAGTTTACTGTGTCATTTCTTAGAGTTAAAAAATACTCATCTTGAGCTATAGCTACACAGTTTAACAACATTGATATTAAAAAAAAATATATTATTTTTTTAAACATTCTTTAATGCAATTAGGGTTTTTAGAAAATTTTACTTTTCTAGTATCACTTGTGATTGAATCAAATATGAGTAATTTAGTATTTAGTGTATTTTTGAAATTCAAAATTGTTTTAACTACCTCATTTGCTTGAAGTGTTCCAGCAATACCAGCTAAAGTAGGAAATATTCCTTCAGACTCACAATTATTTTCATAATTAGGTAATTCTGGCACAAAACATCTGTAACAAGGTGTTTTTTTCTTGAAATTAAAATTAAATATATGTCCTTCAAACTTACTTATTGCTGCAGAAATTAAAATCTTTTTATTTTTTAAACAATAATCATTAATTAGATATCTCGACTCAAAATTATCTGTTCCATCACAAATAATGTCAAACTTGTCGAAAATTTTTGAAATATTTTTATCGTTTACCTTTTTTTTATATTTGTTGACTTTAATTTTGTTGTTAATTTGCTTTATAAATTTATTTGCTACATCTATTTTGAATTTACCTATATCTTTGGTTTTAAATAAAATTTGCCTATTAAGGTTTGACAAGTCAACTCTATCTGGATCAACTATGCCGATATTGCCTATTCCAGCACTCGCCAAATATAAAATTACTGGACATCCAAGTCCACCAGCCCCTACTATCAACACTTTGGCAGAAGCAATTTTTTTTTGACCCGAAACTCCAATTTTTTTTAATATTATTTGTCTTGAATGTCTTTTAAAATTTTTTTCGTCAATTCTCATGGTAAAATTATTTTATTCCAGTTGACCCAAATCCACCTGAACCTCTTTTTGTGTCACTAAGCTCTTCAACCTCCTCAAATTCTCCTTGAATTATGGGACAAAGGACCATTTGAGCAATTCTCATTTTATCCTCAACACAAAAATTTATTTTACTTAAATTAATTAAAATTACTTTTATCTCTCCTCTATAATCAGAGTCTATAGTTCCTGGTGTGTTTAAAACTGTAATATTTTTTTTGACTGCTAAGCCAGACCTTGGTCTAATTTGAATTTCAAAACCTTTGGGTATTGCTACAGAAATTCCAGTTGGAATAAGAGCCGTATTTCCGGGTTTAATTATTATTTCTTTCTCTATCGAAGCCGCGATGTCCATTCCAGCAGATCCTGTAGTCTCATACTTTGGTAAAGATATTTTTTTAGATGACCTTTTAATTAATATTTTTTTCATTAATTAAAAATTTATCTATTATTTTTTTTGCAATTATATTTGCAATAAAGCTTTTTTTATTTTTTGGAAAAGATTCTACAAATCCATTTTTGTTTATAATTGATACTTTATTAAAATCTACATTAAAGCCGATATCTTTTTTTGAAACGTCGTTTGCTATAATTAAATCACAATATTTTTTCTTTAATTTATCAAAGGAATTTTTGATTAAATTCTTTGTTTCTGCAGAAAAACCAACCACTATTTTTGGCCGTACTCTATTATTTTTTGACAAATATTCAAGAATATCAAGATTTTTTTCAAGTTTTAGAATATTAATTTCATTTTTTTTTATTTTTTCTTTTTTAAAAATGGTAGGTTTGAAGTCAGATACTGCTGCCGCACATATAGCAATATCTACTGGTAAAGTTTTTTTAACTTCATTTATCATTTCTGCTCCACTTATAACTTTTTTTACTTTTATATCTTTAGAAAATTTTAAATGAGAAGGTCCTGATATAAGAGTTGTTTTTACACCAAGTTTAGAAAGTGCTAAAGCAATTTCGTAACCTTGTTTACCACTCGACTCATTCGAGATATATCTCACAGGATCTAAATATTCTCTAGTCGGTCCTGTCGTAACTAATGCTTTAATATTTCTCTTTTTTATAAAATTTTTATTTTTGAAATATCTATTTACATATGAAAAAATTTGTCTAGGACTTGACATTTTTCCTTTGCCAAACTCTCCGCAGGCCATTTCACCATTTTCTGGTCCAATAAATTTATAACCAAAATCTAAAAGAGTGTTTATATTTTTTTGAGTAGCTTTATGTAGCCACATCCTTACGTTCATTGCTGGCACTAAAATAATTTCTTTATCTGAAGCCAATAAAACCGTTGTAGCAAGATCATCTGCTTTGCCTGCTAATAATTTGGCCATAAAATTAGCTGTCGCAGGAATTACTAAAACTAGGTCAGCCCAACGAGATAGCGAAATATGATCTATTTCTGCCTCATTTTTACTATCGAAAATATCCTCATAAACTTTTCCTTTTGATAAAGATATTACTGACAAGGGTGTTATGAAATTTTTTCCACTTTTAGTGATTATTGTTTTTATTTTAACGCCTTGCTTTTTTAAAAGTCTAATAAAATCTAAAACCTTGTATGCAGAAACACCTCCGCCAACAATTAATAAAATTTTTTTATTTTTAAGCATCATTTTTTTTTAATTAAAATACTAATAAAATAACAATTACAATAGCTAAAATACTAATAATAATATTATTTCTTAATCCTTTAAGCTTCATTTCTTCAATTTCTAAACCTTTGTTTTTATTCATACCTAAATTTAGCTTTCCTTCAGCTATGAGCTGTAAAGCATTATTAGCTTTATCCATAAAATTTGGAAAATCAGGAATTCTTTTTAAGACTTCCTCAGATATGCTTATCGCTTTATCAATTTTAGCTTTAGGTCCTTTTGTGTCTTTTATCCATTCTTCTAAAACTGGTCTAGAAACTTCCCATATATTTGTCTCAGGGTATAAATTTCTTGCAACTCCTTCAACTACTACCATTGTTTTTTGTAGTAATAACAAAGGAGTTTGCGTAGGCATATTAAATTTCTCTGTTATTTCAAATAGTTGTGCCAAAAGATTTCCTCCTGATATATCTTTTATTGATTGTCCAAAAATTGGCTCACCTACAGACCTTAAAGCTTGTGCAAAGTCTTCTTTAGATGCATTTTGAGGCACTAGACCTGCTTGAAAATGTACCTCAGCAACTTTGTTATAGTCTCTTTGAATAAAGCCATAAAGTATTTCTGCTAAATATTTTCTATTGTTTTTATCTAGCCTACCCATTATACCGAAATCCACTGGAATAATATTTCCTTTTTGATCCACAAATAAGTTACCCTGATGCATGTCACCATGAAAGAAACCATCCCTAACAGCCTGTTTTAAAAAATGTTGAATTAAGTTTTCAGCTAACTTTTTTAGGTCAATACCAGATTTTTTTAAATATTCTTGTTCTCTTATAGAAACACCATCAACCTTATCTAATGTTAAAATTTTTTTTGAAGTATAATTCCAATAAATTTGAGGAACATTGAATCCAAAATCATGTTTAGTATTTTCATATAATTCATTTGCAGCAGCAGCCTCAAACCTTAAATCCATTTCTATATTTGTAATCTCTCTTAAAAGATGAACAACTTCTATTAATTTTAATCTTTTAGTTTTTTTTAGAGTATTCTCTATTATGTAAGCAAAAAACATTAATGCATCTAATTCTTCATTGAATAATTTCTCAATATCTGGCCTTAGAATTTTTATTGCAACTTCTTTACTCTCATTTTCATTTTTAATTGTTGCTATATGAACTTGAGCAATTGATGCAGCAGCGATAGGTTCGCTCAGTGAAACAATATTTTTGTACTGATTTTCACCAACTTCCTTTTTTATTATTTCTCTAGCTTGGTGAATATTAAAGGCAGGTAACTTATCTTGAAGTTTAGCTAAATCTTTTGCTACATCCTCACCAATTATATCAGGTCTTGTTGCAAGAAACTGTCCTAACTTTATAAAAGTTGTTCCCATTCCTTCTAGGGCATCACAAAGTTTTTCTCCTGATTTTTTTTCAATGTTATTAATCTTTTTATTAGAACCAAAAGCTATAATATTAAAAAAAATTTTTACAGGCGTGGGTATATTATAAATTTCATTTACAGTTTCTACTGCTCCAGATGCCGAGAGTTTTCTAGCGATTTTGAAAAGCTGTGAGATCCTTTTAAACATTTAGATTTTCCAGCCTGTATGTATTGCTGAAATTCCATTAGATAAATTTCTAAATTCAACATCTGAAAATTTGTTGTTTTCAATAAGTTTAACCATTTCTTTTTGATCATAAAATTTATCAATACTATCGATTAAGTATTTATAAGGCATACTACTTCCTACGATGTATTTTCCTAAAAAAGGAAAAGCTTTAGAATATTGTTTGTATATCATTTTTAAGAGTTCATTTTCAATTTTTGAAAATTCTAAACACATAAATCTGCCTCCAACTTTTAAAACTCTATAGGCTTCCTTAAGGCATAAATTTATGTCTGTAACATTTCTAATACCGTAGCTAATTGAATAAAAATCAAAAGTACAATCTTTGAAGGGAAGTTTTTCTGCTGAAGCTTTTTGCCATTTTATATTCCTGTAATTTTTAAGTTTTTCCTTACCAATATTTAGCATTTCTTTATTTGGCTCAACACAAATTATCTGATTTTTGTTTTTTGTTTTTTCAGAAATTATTTTTGCAAGATCACCAGTGCCTGAAGCGACATCAATACAAATATCGTTGTACTGGGGATTCATCCAGTCGATCATATTTTTTTTCCACATTCTATGGATTCCTAAGGACATCACATCGTTCATAAAATCGTAATTTTTATAAACAGAAGAAAATACCTTATTGACTAGTCTAGTTTTTTCTTGATTATAGATACTCATAAATAAATTATATGCCAGAATTACCAGAAGTTGAAGTCGTTAAAAGGTCTCTTCAAAAAAATATCAAAAATTTGACAATAAAAAAAGTCAAAATTCACAACATTAAGCTTAGATATATAATTAATAAAAACCAAATTAACAAAATAACCAACAAAAAAATCCTTAATATCAAACGTAGATCAAAATACTTAATAATAAACCTTTCCAAAGGCATTTCGATAATTTCCCATCTGGGAATGACTGGAAAATTTATAATTTTAAAAAAAAAAACTCTTAAAAAAACAAGTTTTTATTATGATTTAAAAAATTTGAATGAAAAACATAATCATTTAGTTTTTTTTTTAGATAAAAAAATTAAGCTAATTTACAATGATGTGAGAAAATTTGGTTTTATAAAAATTGTTAAAACAGATTTAATTGACTCAAATAGTCATATCAAAAGATTAGGACCTGAACCACTTTCTTCTAAATTTGATTTTATTTATTTTAAAAAAAATATTCTTAATAAAAAGAAATTTATTAAAGATCTTTTAATGGATCAAAAATTCATTTCAGGCTTGGGAAATATCTATGTAAATGAAATCTTATTTAGAAGTAAACTTAAACCAAATAAAAAAGCTCAATTACTCGATGATGATCAAATAAGCAAAGTAGTACAAATTACAAAAAGAATTCTTAAATTAGCAATAAAAAAAGGGGGTTCTTCAATTAAAGATTTTAGAAACAATGAAGGAGAAATGGGAAAATTTCAGGATAAATTTAAAGTTTATGGTAGAAATGATAAAAAATGTCCAAACACTAATTGCCGAGATATTATAAAGAAATTGATGATAAACAATCGATCAACCTTTTTTTGTGATAGTTGTCAAAAATAACAAGTTGACCGCAATTTACCTGGGATATATACACATTTAAACTTATGCCAAATACAAAATCAGCAATTAGAAGAGTAAGAAGAGTAGGTAAACAAACTTCAGTTAATAGACTTCGTAAAAGCAAATATAGATCAGCCGTAAAAAAGATGGAAGAACTGTTAAATTCGAAAGACCCGGTAAAAATTAAAAAATATTTCCCTGTTTTTCAATCAATTCTAATGCAAGTTGCTAAATCAGGAGCAATGAATAAGAAAACTGCCTCAAGAAAGATTTCACGTATCTCAAAAAAAATTAAATAAGGATTTACTTCTTTAGAGTTTCTCAATTTAAAGTTGTTAAAACACTTATTTAATTTTTTTTTTTTATTTAATCTTCTATATTTAGTAAATATTAACTAAATGTAGATAAATAGATAAAATAGTTGCAAACAAAAATTCTTTTTTTTAAATAAATTTTTTTTCTCCTTCAACGCTAATCGTACAACCAAAACTGAATTATTTTTAGAAAAATTAAAATAATACTTGCTAAAAACTTTTGAAAAAAATAAAAACAATTTCAAAGAAAATTTAATAACATGGAAAAAAAATCTATCAAACAAAGAAATAAATTTTTGTCTGAAGAAGAAAATACTTTAGATTGGAACAAAGTACAGACATCTTTTAAAGAAAACTTTGGGTCGGAAGTTTATACTAGTTGGTTGCAAAATTTAAATTTGCTTAAAGAGTTTAATGACTATTTAATACTCGGTGTTCCTACGAGATTTTTTAGGGATTGGATTGTATCAAGGTATCTAGACAAGATTTTGGAACTATTAAAATCACATAAGTTGAGTTTAAATAGAGTAGAATTTAAAATCGCTGAAGATAGAAAAATTAATACTAATGAATTAAAATCCGGTTCTTCTCAAAAAATAACAGAAATTAAAGATTCAATACTGAATTATAATCGACTTAATTCAAATTTAAGTTTTGATAATTTTGTAAAAGGTACTAGTAATGAAATAGCTCTCTCTTCTTCTAAAAAAATTTGCGAACAATTAGCTAGGTATAATCCTCTTTATGTTTATGGAGGAGTAGGTTTGGGAAAAACACATTTACTAAACGCAATAGGTCTTGAACTTCAATCAGAAAATAATGTTATGTTTATTTCTGCAGAGCGATTTATGTATCATTTTATCAAGTCAATTAAAAAAAATGATATGGTAAATTTCAAAGATTTTTTCAGAAAATCTTCAGTTTTTATAATAGATGATATTCAATTTATTAGAGGTAAAGAGGGACTTCAGGAAGAATTTTTTCACACTTTTAATAGCCTAATTGAAAAAGGCTCTCAAATAATTGTATCCGCAGATAGATCTCCTATGAAGCTTGATAGAGTTCAAGAAAGGATTAAATCTCGACTTTCGGGAGGTCTGATAGTTGACATAGATACACCAGATTTGGACTTGAAAGTAAAAATTATCAGAAAGAGATTAAAGGACATTCAAAATCAATTTAATGAAATTATAAATATTAATGATGAAGTAATCAATTTTATTGCCAACGAGTGTAAAACAAATATAAGAGAATTAATTGGAGTTCTAAATAGGGTCATAGCATTTAGTAGAATTCATAAAAAAACATTAAATATAAGTGATTGTAAACTAATTCTTAAAGATGTTTTTAACCAATCAAAAATAATTACTGTAGATAAAATACAGAACACTGTTGCAGGTTTTTATAATTTAGCGCTGAATGAAATGTTGTCTCAGAGAAGGTCAAGACCATTAGCCAGACCAAGACAAATAGCAATGTACCTCTCAAAAAAAATGACAACTAGATCTCTACCAGAAATTGGAAGGAGATTTGCAAATAGAGATCATACTACAGTAATACATGCAGTAAAAACAATAAGTAGAATTTCAGAAAAAGATGATGAAATGAAGAAGAATTTAGAACAACTCAAAAAATTACTATTAGAAGAATAAGAAAAATGCAGTTTGAAATCAGAAGAGACATCCTTTTAAAATCTCTTAATCATGTTCAAGGAATTGTAGAAAAGAAAAATACACTTCCAATATTATCAAACGTACTAATAGAGATTAAAAATAAAAAACTTACTATAGTTGCAACAGATCTAGACATTGTTTTTTATGATGAATTATTAGATATAAAAATTATAACTGAAGGAAGCACAACTACATCAGCTAATATTTTATATGATATTCTTAGAAAAATTTCATCCAATGCTAATATTAAATTTGATTTAAAAACTGAAAATAAATTAAATCTTAAAACCGAAAATTCAGATTTTAACCTTTTGTGCTTACCCACTGAGAATTTTCCAAACTTTTCAGAAAATTTTTCAGAAACAGTAATATCATTAAGTAGGAATAATTTATTATCTCTATTGAATAAAACAAAAATTGCAATTTCAAACGATGACACCAGGCATTATTTAAATGGAGTTTTTCTTCACTTAACAGAAAATGAGAATAAAACTTTTCTCACGGGTGTGGCTACTGATAGTCATCGACTTTCTTCAAGCAGTATAGAAATTGAATCTGGAAAAAAGTTTTCTTCTATAATTCTACCGAGGAAAACTGTTTTTCAACTCTGTGCTTTGTTAGAAAGCAATCAGGAAAAAATACATATTCAAACAAGTGAAAATAAAATTCAATTTGTATTAGGCAACTCTAAATTGATATCAAAAGTAATTGATGGGAAATTTCCAGATTATAGAAAAGTTGTTCCTTTAAACAATGAAAAAAATTTAATTGTATCTACAAAAGATTTTGTTAACTCAATAGAAAGGGTTATTACTGTATCGATTGATAAAAAAGAAGGAGTAAAATTGATACTTAATAAAGATAATGTCAAACTTTCAGTTAATAGCACTAATTCTGGAGAAGGTAACGAGATCATAAAGGCAAAATATAACTCTGACGAGATGACAGTCAGTTTCAATTCTAAATACTTGACAGATATAGCTGCTGAAATTGAAGATAAAAATTTAAAAATGAATTTAAAAGACTCTGTTTCGCCTGTTCTAATTGAAGACAATGCGGATAAAAATAGTTTTTATGTTATTATGCCCATGAAAATCTAATTATAGATTTTTAGTTTTTTTTTTTACATTTTGACCTAAAACCATTGTTATATCACAATAATTTAAGCACTCGAGAGAGTTTCATTTCATAAAAAAGTGAAAGAATGATATAAATTAACACACTAATCATAAATTAATGTCAAAAAAAAATCAAAAAATACCTAATCAAAATTATGGAGCAGACTCCATTAAAGTCCTAAAGGGTCTAGACGCAGTAAGAAAAAGGCCCGGGATGTATATTGGTGATACAGACGATGGTTCTGGATTACACCATATGGTTTTTGAAGTTATTGATAATGCTATAGATGAAGCATTAGCAGGACATTGTAAAAATATAAATATTACAATGAATAAAGACAATACCGTTACAGTTGAAGATGATGGTCGAGGCATACCTGTTGACATTCACAAAAGTGAAAAAATTTCAGCTGCCGAAGTTATTATGACCCAATTACATGCTGGAGGAAAATTTGATCATGATTCTTATAAAGTCTCTGGTGGTCTCCATGGTGTTGGAGTGTCTGTTGTTAATGCTTTATCAGAGACACTAGAACTTAATATTTTCAGAGATAATAAAGAATATTCTATAGTTTTTGAAAATGGAAATTCTCTTAAACCACTTAAAAAAATTGGAAGTACAAAAAAAACTGGAACTAAGATTACTTTTTTGCCCTCAAAAGAAATTTTTTCCTCAATAAAATTTAGTTCTTCAATTTTACAAAAAAGAATAAGAGAATTAGCTTTTTTAAACAAAGGCATTAGTTTGGTTTTAATAGATAAAACCTCAGCTAAGGTTAAAGAATTTATACACAAATATGATGGAGGTATTTTAGAATTTGTAAAATATATTAATCAAAAAAAACCTATTTTAATAAATAAAAATGAAAAAGAAGTCTTTAAAAAACCTGTATATGTTACGGCAATAAAAAATAACGTAATTGTTGAGTGTTCACTTGAATGGAACGCTAGTTATTCAGAAGAAGTTCTCGCTTTTACAAATAATATTCCTCAGAAAGATGGGGGGACACATCTGCTAGGGTTTAGAAGTGCTCTGACTAGAGTTATAAATAAGTATTCATCTGATAAAAATAGTAAAAAAAATAAGATAACCTTATCTGGAGAAGACATTAAAGAAGGTTTAACAACAGTTTTATCTATAAAAATGCCAGATCCAAAATTTTCTTCACAAACTAAAGATAAACTTGTTTCATCTGAAATTAGACACATTGTTGAGAATATTATAAATGACAAAGTTTCAACTTGGTTTGATCAAAATCCCTCTGTTGCTAAAAGTGTTATTGAAAAAATATCTCAAGCAGCTCTTGCAAGAGATGTAGCGAGAAAAGCAAGAGATAGCGTAAGAAGAAAAGGCGCTTTTGAATTATCAGGCCTACCCGGAAAGTTAGCTGACTGTCAAATACAAAAAAAGGAAGGTACAGAACTTTTTATTGTTGAGGGAGATTCTGCGGGGGGTTCAGCAAAACAGGGTCGCGTAAGAGAATTTCAGGCAGTTTTACCTCTAAGAGGAAAAATTTTAAATACATACGTAAATACTAATGGAAAAACAAATGGTTCTAATAGTGATTATGCGACTAAAGCTTTAGCAAAAATGATGTCTTCAAATGAGATAGTGACCCTTATAAACGCCCTAGGTACTGGATCTAAGGATTTTAATATTGACAACTTAAGGTATGACAAGATTATTATTATGACCGATGCCGACGTTGATGGTTCTCATATAAGAACACTTTTGCTAACTTTTTTTAACAACGAACCGTTCAACCAGCTGATAGAAAATGGCCACCTGTATTTAGCTCAACCTCCATTATTCAAGGTTACTAAAGGATCAAAAAGTGTTTATATAAAAGACGAAAAAAGTTTAGAGGATTACATATTAAAAATTTCTGACAAATCTAATACTAAAATTAAGAAAAATACCCTTGCATTTGAAAAATTTATGAGCGAACAAAGAGAAAAACTTTCAATCCAAAGATTTAAAGGTTTAGGAGAAATGAATCCTGAAGAACTTTGGCAAACAACCCTAAATCCAGATAATAGAACTATGTTTAAAGTTCAATACTCTAAAGGAACTAAGGAAAAATCAAAAGAGGATCAAAAAATGATACAAATTTTGATGGGTGATGACGTTGCTCCAAGAAAAGAATTTATAACAAGTAATGCTTTGGATGTTGCGGAGCTAGATATATAACTTTTCAAATGAATTTTTCTACTCTATTCAGATTAGGAGAAAATCTGTATCTAGACAAACAAACTTTGGTAATTTTAAGGTGGATTGCCATAGTTGGTCAATTATTTGCGACTAATTTAGTTTACCACTATTTAAATCTAGATTTTCCAATTATTGCAAGCCACTGTATTATTTTTTTTGGTTTATTAACAAATTTATATTTACAATTTAAAGTTAAAAGCATTCAGCTTAAAGATTTGAATGCAAGTGTTTTTTTGATATATGACTTGTTTCAATTAACGGCTTTATTATATTTAACAGGTGGAATATCGAATCCTTTTGCAATTTTACTTATAATTCCAGCCATAGTGTCTTCAACATTTTTGAGTGTAGGTACAACTTTAATTTTAGTTTTTTTTACAGTAATTGCTTTATTTTTACTGACAATATTTCACTTTCCGTTACCAGGAATTCATGAATTTGGAGTTACTTTTCCAAAATATTATTTGATAGGTTTTTTTACAGCAGTTTTAATTGGTTTAACTTTCTTATGCTATTTTGGTATTCGGTTTGCCGGTGAAACTAAAAAAAGATCAGAAGCCTTTAATAAACTACAAGAAGTTATTGCAAAAGAATATGAACTAGAGTCTTTAGGTGGACAAGCTGCTGCTGCAGCACATTCTTTAGGCACCCCTCTCTCGACAATAACAGTAGTTGTCAAGGAATTAAGAAAAGAGATTGGTGAAGACTCAAAGCATTCCAAAGATTTAGATTTGTTAGTAAGCCAAGTAAAAAGATGCGGGGAAATATTAAAGCAAATTTCAAAAAAAGAGATCATAGAAGATAAGTTTATGAGCTCAGTAAAATTTGAAGATTTATTATCTGAAATTTTAAGGTCATTTGTTGAAATTTCTGATAAGCAAATAATTTTAAAATCTAACAATGATAATAACAAAATTTCTATAAACAGATCTCCCGAGTTGATTTATGGCTTAAGAAATTTTATTGGGAATGCAGTTAAATTTTCAAGTAAAGTAGTTGAAATAAATCTTAATAGTGACCAAGAAAATATACTAATAGAAATACAAGATGATGGTCCTGGTTTTCCAGAAGATATAATAAAAAGGTTAGGAGAACCTTATATAAAATCAAAATCGCAAAGAGAGGACAACAAGTCAGGTTTAGGGCTTGGTTCTTTTTTAGGAAAAACTCTTTTAGAAAGACAGGGAGCAAAAGTTAATTTTTCAAATAATTCAAAAAAAAGTGGTGCGATAGTTAAAATTTATTGGAGCCCAAAACGTTTTAATCCTATTTCTTAGGCTCAAATGCAAGAGACAGGATCTTGTAAGCTAACTTGGCAACTAAAAAATTGTAAGAATCGAAGTTTTTAATAGGTGCTAATTCATTTATATCTGCACCTATTATATTTGAATTTTTACAAACTGTTTTTAGTATAGCCATCACGTCATCCCAAAATAAACCTCCAGGTTCAGGAGTACCGGTTGCTGGCATAATGCTAGAGTCAAATCCATCTACATCAAAAGTGATATAAACATTTTTATTAAAAAAGATTTCTGAAATTTTTTTTAAATTCCAAGTATTTTTATCTCGAGCCCAAAAAATTTTTATTCTATCTAGATTATTATTATAAAATTTCATTTCCGAAGAAGAAAGGTTTCTTATGCCAAAAGATATAACTTTTACATTTTTAAAGTCTAAACATCTTTTTATAGCACATGCATGAGAAAGTTTTTCACCAGCATATTCTTCTCTTAAGTCTGCATGTGCATCAAAGTGGAGTAATATTATTTGGTCATATTTTTTTGTAAAAGGTTTCAAACAACCTGGAGTGATAGAATGCTCTCCACCTAAAACTAGTGGAAATTTATTTTTTGACAAAATTTCTTCGTTAATTTTAGAAATTTGATTTATTGCTGCATTAAGATCTTTTTTAATTGGAAAGGGCTTTAGAGTTTTAATGCCAATAAATTTATAAGGTTCTTTATTTAATTCTTCATCGAACAACTCTACTTGGTGTGAAGCTTTAATTATTTCTGTTGGTCCTTTTTTAGTTCCACTTCCATAACTAACAGATTTTTCCAAACCAAATGGTACAACAACAACTTTATTTTTTATTTCTGAATTTGCGTCGTATCCAAGAAATCCTTTTTCTTGTTTAAAATATTTCATTTAATTTTTAAAAATTTTTGAGAATTCTCTTTTAGATCTATTTTTCCAATTTTCACGATGATAAGCATCGCTGGCAATTAATGGAAGGACACTAGTTGCCTCTGCAAATACCATTTGTTCTTTAGTGATATCAACTTTACCCCAGGAGCTGGCTTCTTTTAAAGTAGAACTGCTGCAAGCCCCATCTCTTGTATCTGCAACTGTGATTTGTATTGCATATTTATGCATATCAACTTTTTTTCCTAAAAGCTCAGCACAAACCACTGTATCTTGAATAAAATTTTTTGGAACTCCTCCACCCACCATCAAAAGTCCTGACTGCTTAGACTGTAATTTTATTTCAGTTAATTCTCTAAACTCACGTATAGAGTCAATTGTAATATGTTCTTTTGGATTTTGTTCTTGATGCATTACAAGTCCAAATCCTGCTGAACTATCTGTAAAAGCTGGACAAAATATTGGAACATTATTATCATAAGCTGTTTCAATTAAAGAGCCTTTTTTCTTTGCTTTAGTTTTTAAATATTTTCCAATTTCTCTAATAAACTCTCTTGATGTATATGTTTTTGGTTTTAAAGAATTGGCTATTTCACAGATTATTTTATCACAAGCTTGTAGCTCTTCTTCATCAATATAGGTATCGTAAATTCTGTCTATATAGTTATCTCTAAGCTCTGTATCGTCCTGAAATTGAGATCCTTGATAGTGTTTAAACCCTAGGGCCTCAAAGAAATCCATGTCAATTATGGAGGCTCCTGTGGCCACTATAGCATCAACCATGTTAAATTTAATTAAATCTGCATAAAGTTTCATACAACCTGCAGCTGAGGTTGATCCAGCTAAGGTTAAAAAAATTGAACAATTTTTATCTTTTATCATTTCATTAAAAATACTTGCTGCTCTTGCTGTATCTCTCGAGGTAAATGACATTTTACTCATAGAGTCAATTATTTTACGAGCATCAAAAGATGTTATGTCTATGTGTTCAATCTGAGTTTTTAAAAGAGATTTTTTGTTATGCCCAATTTTTGAGCCATTTTTTTTATTCATTAAGCAACCAAATAGTCAAATTTATTTGAGTTCTTGTAAATTGACATTATTGGTTTGTCATTTAACTCAAAAGTCTGGTCAGAATAAAAACCGTTAAACTTAGTTCTGAATGTAAGTCCATAAGCTCCAAGTTGGCCTAATTCGATATAATCACCCTCCTTAATATTGTTTGGAAGTAAAAAAGGGCCTTTCATATAATCAAGACTATCACAAGTTGGTCCAAAAAAACTAAAAGCAGTTAACTTTTTGGATTGCATTCTGCCATTAGAAACCATTTTACTTGGAAAAATAAAATTAGGAACACCGGCATCAAATAATGATCCATAAGTACCATCATTAATATACAAGTTTTGTTTTTTTCTTAAAACAACTTTTATAATTGCCGACCCACTTTCAGCAACAATTGCCCTACCTGGTTCACAAATTAGTTCTGGCATTTTCGACAATTTTAATTTTGATAAAGCAATTTTAATTTCTTCAATATAATTACCTAGTGGCTCTGGTTGTAAATCTGGATATATAGAGGGAAACCCCCCTCCAACATTAATTACATCAGGAGTTATTTTTGTTTTTTTAATTATATTACCTACTTCTGCAATTGCTTTTGAAAAAGAAATTTTGTGCATGCACTGAGAACCAACATGAAAGCTTATTCCAATTTTTTTAGCATGTGCCTTACAAAGTCTTACTAAACCCAAAGCCTCACTTGATAAAGCTCCAAATTTTCTGGATAAGTCAAATTCTGCATGTTCATTAGATATTGCTATTCTAACATATAAATTTAAATCTTTTGCCTGTCTTGTTGCTTCAAGGATTTTTTGTAATTCATCCTTTGTATCTAATGCAAAATCTTTAACTCCGTATTTAAAATAAGCTTCAGCAATATTTACTCTACTTTTGATCGTATGCATAAAGTACAATTTAGCATCTGATTTTAATTTTTTTATTAACTTAATTTCGTTTATTGAGGCAACATCAAAATGCTCAATACCATTCAACAAAATATGCTTTAATACTTTTTCGCTAGGATTTGTTTTAACAGCATAAAGAACTTTTCCTGGAAAATTACTCTTAAAGAATTCAGTAGATATTTTTATGGATTCTGGCCGTATGCAATATACGGGGTAATCTGGCTTTAATGTGTTAACTAATTCGTTAACGTCTTTAAATTTTCGCATCTCATGTGTCCCTCTATTGTTTACACAGAAAGGTTTCTAAAAAAATTTGTATAAAAAAACCTTATAAATCGCATTTAAAGTTTTTTTTCCTACATGTAAAGAAAAAAAAAATGTTCAGGAATTTGTAATTATAATTTTAGTACCTATATAATTGGTATGAAAAACCCAAATATAAGCACAACACAGCTTAAAATCACCGATTTTGAAGATAAATCGCTATTAATATTAGATGATGACGATCCTCTTAGAGGAAGACTTTCAAGAGCAATGGAAAAAAAAGGCTTTAACGTCAAAGAGGCAAAAAGCGTTAAAGATGGATTAAATATAGTTAAAACCGAGCCTACTAAATTTGCGGTTGTAGACTTGAGGCTCGAGGATGGAAATGGGTTAGATGTTGTAAAAGAGCTTTCAAAACAAAAAAAGGATTGCAGAATAGTAATGTTGACTGGATATGGCAATTTACCAACAGCAGTGGCTGCCGTAAAAGCAGGAGCGATCGACTATATAGCTAAACCTGTAGATGCAGACGATGTAGAAGCAGCATTACTGGCATCCCCTGAGTCTAAAGCTAAACCGCCAGAAAATCCAATGTCAGCAGATAGAGTTAAATGGGAACATATTCACAGAGTTTTTGAATTATGCAACAGGAATGTTTCTGAAACCGCAAGACGTTTAAAAATGCATAGACGTACTCTTCAAAGAATCTTATCAAAAAGATCTCCTAGATAATATTAAATAAGTTTTCTAATATTTTTAATTTTTGAGATTAAAAAAGTAATCAAAAGAATTTTAAAGAGTTCTGCTAATAAAAATGGTTGAGCACCAATTTGAAATAATTGTTTATCCCAACCTATTAACATTCCTAACCATAATATTCCAAAAATGTAAATAAAGCTTACTGAGAAAATTAGTTTTATAAAATTTATTAAAAAATTTTTATTGAAATCGAATAATCCCGCAAAAAAAGCTGTAACTAAAAATCCAATTAAATATCCCATAGTCGGTCCCATGAAATAAACTAAACCCACACCTTTTTCTGGAGAACCGGCAAAAACAGGTAAACCAATCATCCCTTGAAATAAATATAAGGCAACAGTTGCAGTAGCCAATCTCCAACCAAGACTTACAGCAATAAATAGCACTACAAATGTTTGCATAGTCATTGGTACCGGGTAAAATGGGATTTTGATTTTTGAAGAAATGGCTAAAAATATTGTTCCAATTAAGACAACAAATATATTTTTGATAATTTTTATATTTTTAGTATTTTTAACAATTTCCATAAGCTGAATTTACTTATTTTTAAAATTAAATCTAGTTATTTGTTAGTTGCACAAAAACGTCTTCTAAATCGCCATCTTCTGTCATAATGTCAAGTATTTCTAAGTCACGATCCTTTAAATAGTTGACGATGTCTTGAAATTTAAACAAGTTCTTATCATAAGTAGCCTTTAAAATATTGTCAGATTTTATAGAAAAATTTATACCCTTCAAATTCAAAATTTTATCATTTTTAATTTTTTTAACTTTAAAAATTACATTTTTAGTTTGAATTCTATCTAGAAGTTTTTGAGTTGTGTCTAAAGCAACTAAGTTACCTTTATCAATAATAGCTATACGATCACACATTTCTTGTGCTTCAAAAAGATAATGAGTAGTTAAAATTATTGTTACGCCTTTTTTATTTAGTTCCTTTACATTTTTCCATAAATTTTTTCTCAATTCAACGTCTACTCCTGCAGTCGGCTCATCCAAAACAAGTATTGGTGGTTGATGTACCATAGCTTTAGCAATTAGCAGTCTCCTTTTCATTCCACCAGATAAATTTCTAGAATAAGCATCAGCTTTTCCTTCTAAAGAAACCATTTTTAAAATAGTATCGGTAATTCTTTCATTTGCGGGAACACCATATAATCCAGATTGAAGCTCAAGAAGTTTTTTTGGAGAAAAAAAAGCGTCTAAATTTACTTCTTGAGGAACGATACCGATAGAAGCTTTTGCTTGTCTTGGATTTTTATCAAGATTAAAACCCCAAACATTTACCGTTCCAGAGGTCTTTATAACTGTACCACCAAGAATGCTTAAAAATGTAGTTTTTCCAGCCCCGTTAGGTCCCAATAATCCAAATACCTCACCTTCTTTAACTTCAAAACTTAAATTATTAAGAGCTTTTTCTGATTTCTTTTTTTTACTTGATGAATAAATTTTAGTTAGATTTTCAACAACTAAAGCATTTTTGTTCATAGTTTAATTAATGTTAGATATAATTTTAAGGTATTATATATATATGAGTTCTATTAAAAAAACAGATCATTTTTATCTTATAGATGGCTCGGGTTATATTTTCAGAGCTTATTACGCTTTGCCCCCACTGTCTCGTAAGAGCGATGGATTACCTACAGGTGCTGTGAGTGGATTCTGTTCTATGCTGTTTAAATTACTAGAGGACTCCAGATCAGATGACTCAATTCATAAACCAACTCACTTTGCAGTAATTTTTGATTCAGCAAGAAAAAATTTCAGAAACGATATTTATAAAGAATACAAAGCAAACAGAGCTGAAGCACCTGAGGATTTAGCGCCACAGTTTGAATATATAAGAAAATCTGTAAAAGCATTTAATTTACCTTCAATTGAACTTTTAAATTACGAAGCTGATGATTTAATTGCTACTTATGCAAAAAAAATTATTAATATTGGTGCAAAAGTCACAATTATTTCGTCTGATAAAGATTTAATGCAACTTGTTTCTGATAAAGTGAGACTATTTGATCCGATGAAAAGCAAAGTTCTCGGAGAAAAAGAAGTGTTTGAAAAATTTGGAGTTAAACCAAATCAAGTAATAGACGTTCAATCATTAGCAGGTGACTCATCAGATAATGTTCCAGGAGTTCCAGGTATAGGAATTAAAACAGCATCTGAGCTCATTAATAAATACAAAACATTAGATTCCCTTTTGAAAAATGTAGATGAAATAACACAAAAAAAGAGAAGAGAAACATTATTAGCAAACAAGAAAAAAGCAATTTTGAGCAAGAAATTAGTTACTTTAAAAGATGACGTTCCAGTAAAAGACACTCTTGAAAGCTTCATAATGAAAGATGTTAATAAAGAAACACTTTTTAATTTTTTAAGAGAAATGGAATTTAATCGCTTACTAAGTCAAGCGATTAGTTTTTATGGAGAAGAAAATATTAATAACTCACAATCACAAGACTCTAAATTTAAAATTTCAAAAATAGATACAAATAATTATGAGAGTATTACTGATGAAAAAAGTTTAAATGAATGGATTAAATTACTTAATGAAAAGTCAGTAATATCAGTTGATACTGAAACTACATCACTTAATCCATTAGATGCAGAAATAGTTGGAGTTTCGTTTAGTTATGACTCAAATAAAGCATGCTATATACCTGTAGGTCACACTAATACAAAAAGCTTAAAAAAAGATAAAGTTTTAAAAACGATAAAATCAATTTTAGAAGATGAAAGTATAAAAAAAGTTGGGCAAAATATAAAGTATGATTATATTATTTTTAAAAAAAATGGAATTGATGTTCATCCTATTGAAGACACAATGCTTGTTTCCTACACCCTGGACGCTGGATTAAACAGACATAATTTAAATACTTTATCAGAAATACATTTAAATCATAAAGCGATTTCTTATAAAGAAGTTGTAGGCACTGGAAAAAAACAATTAAATTTTTCAGATATAGATATAAAAAAAGCTACAGAATATGCGGGAGAGGATGCAGATTTAACATTAAGACTTTTTAATCTTTTAGAGACAAGAATGAACAAAGAAAAATTAAATAAAATTTATGAAGTTTTTGAAAAACCAATGATTAAAATTCTTTCAAAATTAGAATTAAACGGAATAAAAGTAGATAATTCTTATTTAAAAAGATTATCAAAAAAATTTGATGAAAAAATCAAGAAAATTGAAAAAAATGTTTTTTCAATTGCAGGCAAAAACTTTAATATTGCATCACCTAAACAGTTAGGTGAAATAATATATAATGAACTGAAAATTGCAAAATTAAAGAAAACTAAAAAAGGAAGTTTGGCTACTAACGCTAATGTTCTTGAAGACTTAGCTCTTTCAGGGCATGACTTTCCAAAATTAATTCTTGAATGGAGACAACTGTCGAAATTAAAAAATACTTATACTGACGCGCTCCAAGAACATGTAAATAAAAAAACTAATAGAGTTCATACGTCTTTTTTATTAGCTGCAACTAACACAGGTAGACTAGCATCTAGCGACCCAAATTTACAAAATATTCCAATTAAATCTGAAGAAGGAAGAGAGATAAGAAAAGCTTTTATAGCAGAGAGTAAAAACATACTAATATCTGCAGACTACAATCAAATTGAAATGAGAATCTTGGCTGATCTAGCCGACGTAAAACAACTCAAAAAGGCTTTTAAGAATAATGAAGATATACACAGTCTTACAGCTAGCCAAGTCTTCAATATTCCTATCAATAAAATCAGTGGAGATCTTAGGAGAAAAGCTAAAGCAATTAATTTTGGTATTATATATGGAATTACTCAGTATGGACTAGCTAAACAAATATCAGTCTCAAATCAAGAGGCTTTAGACTTTATAAATTCATATTTTAAAAAATTTCCTGAGATAAAAGATTATATGAATACTACAATTAGCACTTGTAGAAAAAAAGGGTATGTAAGCAATATATTTGGGAGACGAATTCATCTTAAAGGAATAAATGACAAAAATTTTAGTGTAAGAAGTTTTCAAGAGAGAGCTGCTATTAATGCTCCAATTCAAGGATCTGCGGCAGACATTATAAGATTAGCAATGATAAAAATTGATGAAAAAATAGAAAAAGATAAAAAGTTAAAAACTAAAATGTTACTTCAAATTCATGATGAATTGATATTTGAGTGTTTAGAGGTGGATAAAAAATATGTAGAAAATACAATTAAAGATATAATGGCAGCAGTATCTAAATCAGAACACCACATGTTTTCAATACCATTAGAAGTAAGCATAAATTCTGGCTATAATTGGGGTGAAGCACATTAATTTGATAAATTAGCGCCTAAATTTTGACAATTTAATCAGAATTATTAAAATATTATATGGCTCAAACAATTGCATTAGTTGATGATGATAGAAATTTACTTACAGGTATTAGTATTGCCTTAGAGAGAGAAGGTTTCAACGTTCAAACATACATAGATGGAGAAAGTGCTTTAGTTGGATTAACTAGAAATCCACCTGATCTTGCAGTTATAGATATTAAAATGCCAAGAATGGATGGAGAGGAATTACTAAGTAGGTTGAGAAAAAAAATGTCTATCCCTATAATATTTTTAACATCAAAAGATGAAGAAGTAGACGAACTACTTGGTTTGAAATTAGGTGCAGATGATTTTGTGAAAAAATCTGGTGGTTTTTCAATGAAAGTCTTAATTGAGAGAATCAGAGTTCAACTACGAAAAAAAACGGAAATAAGAGATGAGTCTAAAAATTTAATTAGTCATGGTAAGTTAAAACTTGATCCCTCTCAATTAGAATGTGAATGGAATGGAAAACCTTTACCAGATAAACTTACAACTACTGAATTTTTAATTGTAAAAGAATTAGCAAAACGGCCAGGAGTGATAAAAGAAAGAGCCCATCTTATGGATATTGCCTATAAAGAAAATACAGAAATTGAGGACAGAACAATAGATAGTCATGTAAAAAGAATTAGAAAAAAATTTAAAAAAGTAGACGAAAAATTTTCTGCGATTGAAACTAGGTATGGAAGCGGGTATAGATGGAATGTTAGCTAATGAAGCAAAAAAAAACACCATCGATATTAAAAAAGTTTTTATTATTTAATTTAATTATTTTTTCAGTCCTAGGATTGTTTACAATTCTTTACTTGCAAGCTATTCAACCGAATCTTGTCAAAGAAAGGACATCAAACCACATTAACATAATTAATAATACAGCAGATCATATAGAAAGATTAGATGTAACATTTGATGAAGAAGGTATAAAAAAATTTTTGCTTTCAACAAGATTTTTATTTCAAAGTTTAAGTAGAGTTCAATTTTACAATATCAAGGGAGATATAATTGGAGATACAAATATTTTAGATTTGGATCAAAGTGTTTTTATGAAATCAGAGGCTATTTTAGAAGAAACTATAGATGGCATTACTTCTAATGAGTCAAACTTTGAAAATACTTTAAAAATTGAGAATGATAATAGTGATAAAATTAAAAATTCTATTTTAGAAAAATTTAAGGAAGAACCTTTAGTCCTCGAAAAAAAAACAAATAATAATTTTTTTGTAAGCACCCTGGACAAAATTCAAATCAACGATGATAGACTCGGTTATATATTGGTTACTGAGGAGGCGAATGATATATTGATTGCAGTAAAAGAGAGAAAGAATTTCATAATTCGTACTGTATTAGCAGTTGCACTTGTGATTTTAATTTTTTCTCTATTTTTAAATAAATATATTCTAAAACCTATAGAATTTCTTGTTTCATTCACTGAGTCGATTAAAAATAAATCTGATAAAAAAATTGATATAGAGAAGTTTTTTGTCAGAGAGGATGAGGTTGGAAAATTAACTAAGTCTATTGATGAAATGACCAAAGAACTTCAAAAAAGAACAAGCAGAGCAGAATCTGTATCAACGGATTTAGCTCATGAAATAAGAAATCCTTTGGCATCTTTAAAGGGTGCATCAGAGTTATTAGACAAAACGAGCGTTGAAAAAGATAGAGATAAATTGTTTAAAATAATAAATCATGACGTTGAAAGAATTGAAAGATTAATTACAGATTACACGCAAATGTTAAAAGATGAAGCTTCTTTGTCTAAAGAAAAAATGGAAAAAATTGATTTAATAAACATAGTAAATAATGTTGTTGAAGATTTTAAACAGGATATTATTAATCAAAATAAAGAAATTAAAATTTTAGTTAGTAAAAGAAGTAAAAATAATAAAAATTTTTATATTTCTGGAATAGAAACTAGGTTAGAGCAAGTTGTTGCAAATTTATTAGATAATGCAATTTCTTTTAGCAAACGTAATGGAACAATTAAAATTGATATTGACGATATAGCTAATAATTATGTTTTGATAATAAAAGATGAAGGGCCAGGATTTAATGAAGCATCGACTGAAAAAATTTTTAAAAGATTTTATAGCAACAGACCTGAAAATTTTGGAGAACATTCTGGACTAGGTCTAAATATAGTAAAAAACATTGTGGAATTGCACAAAGGAGCTATTTCAGCAGCAAATAGATCCGACTCCATTGGAGCACAAATAGAAGTTTTGCTGCCTAAATTTCAATAACTTTGTTTCTTGATATGATTTACTTTAATTGTTACAAGACTTTCTAATATGCCAGAAGATTATAAGGTAAAAGATATAAAATTAGCTGATTTTGGAAGGAAAGAAATTTCTTTAGCAGAAACAGAAATGCCAGGATTAATGGCTTTAAGAAAAGAATATAAAGGCAAATCCCCTTTAAAAGGAGCAAATATTTTAGGCTGTTTGCACATGACAATTCAAACAGCTGTACTTATAGAAACTTTAGTTGATTTAGGTGCAAAAGTAAGATGGTCCTCTTGTAATATTTTTTCAACGCAAGATCATGCAGCTGCAGCTATCGCAAAAGCCGGAATTCCAGTTTTTGCCTGGAAAGGTGAAACTGAAGATGAATATTGGTGGTGTGTCAAACAAACAATAGAGGGAAATAAAAACTGGAAGCCAAATATGATTCTAGATGATGGAGGAGATCTTACTGCCCTTATGCATAAAGATTATAAAGAATTATTAAAATCTATAAAGGGTGTCTCTGAAGAAACTACAACAGGAGTTTTGGCATTAAAAAAAATGGAGTCGCAAAATCAATTATTGATTCCAGCGATCAATGTAAATGATTCAGTCACAAAATCAAAATTTGATAATTTATATGGATGTAGAGAAAGTTTAGTAGATGGAATTAAAAGAGCTACCGATATTATGATGTCGGGAAAAGTAGCCGTCGTAGCAGGATTTGGAGATGTTGGAAAGGGAAGTGCAGCATCTTTAAGACAAGCTGGAGCGAGAGTTATGGTAACAGAAACAGATCCAATTTGTGCTTTGCAAGCCGCAATGGAGGGATATGAAGTTGTGCTTATGGATGAAGCAATTAAAGATGCCGACATTGTAGTTACGGCTACAGGTAATAAAGATATTGTGACTGCTGATCACATGAGAAATATGAAAGATAGAGCAATACTTTGTAACATTGGGCACTTTGATAATGAAATTCAAGTTGAAGCTTTAAAAAATTATAAGTGGAATGAAATTAAACCCCAGGTTCATGAAATAGAACTACCCAGTAAAAAAAGAATTATTTTATTAGCTGAGGGTAGGCTTGTTAATTTAGGATGTGCTACAGGCCATCCAAGTTTCGTAATGAGCGCTTCTTTTACTAATCAAGTCATAGCTCAAATTGAACTCTGGAATAATTCTGATAAATACGAAAATAAAGTTTATGTTTTACCAAAACATTTAGATGAAAAAGTTGCAACTCTTCATTTAGAAAAAGTTGGAGCAAAGTTAACTAAAATGTCAAAAGAACAAGCGGATTATATTAGCGTTAAACCATCAGGGCCATTTAAACCAGATACTTATCGCTACTAAGTAAGTAGCTAATGATTATAAAATCTTTAGATCATCTTCAATTAATTTCAAAAAAAATTGCAGAAAAAATTTCTAAGAAAGATTGTATATTTTTAATAGGTGAAATAGGTGTTGGTAAAACAACACTTACAAGACATTTAATTAATCATTTGCAAGCGAAAGAGGGATTACAACTTACTGAGGTTTTAAGTCCTACTTTCAATCTATTGTATGAATACGATATTAATGATCTTAAAATTATGCATTACGACCTTTATCGCATTCAAGAAAGTAAAGAGTTGCAACATTTAGGAATATTTTCAGATTATTCTAATACAATAAAAATAATTGAATGGCCAGAGTTATTAAAAATACCTTTAGAAAATAAATTAGAAATATATCTAAGTTACGGAAAAAATAAAAATGAAAGAAAGATGAAATTAAAAGGTTTAGGAAAGTGGAAAAATTTTAAAAATGAATTATAAATTAAAAAAAATTTCTGGAGATGCTTCCTCAAGAGAATTTTACAGATTAAAAAAAAATAAAAAAACTTCAATTATCGTTCGTGCAAACAAAGATAAATATAAGAATCTTATAGTTTATAGTATAGTTAATAATATTTTGAACTCTAATAAGATTTATGCCCCGAAGCTAATCAGTAATCATTATGTTCATAACATGATAGAAATATCTGACCTTGGAGATAAGTCTTTTTATAATCATATTTATTTAAAGAAAAATAAGTTAAATGATTATAAGTCTCTAATAAACTTAATCATAAAATTACAAAAGATAAAAATTAAAAAAACTTACAAACTTGGAAAATTTAAAATGCAATTATCAAAATATACAATAACCAATCTTCATAAAGAATCTGATTTGTTTTTTGATTGGTATTTAAAATTCATGTTAAAAAATAGAAATTTCATAAAAATTAAAAACATATTAAAAAAGGAACTCAGTAATATTTATAAAAAACTTTATTTTAATAACACTTGTTTTACTCATAGAGATTTTCATGCATCAAATATTATGATACAAAAAAAAAGACTTGGTCTTATTGATAGTCAAGATGCAATTATTGGAAATCCTTTATATGATGTTGCTTCATTAATTGACGATGTGAGGATCAAATTACCTAAAAATTTACAAAATAATTTATTCAAATATTATTTATCAAAATCAAAATTTAGAAAAATAAATCAAATCAATTTTAAAAATGATTTTGATATTTTGTCTGTTCAAAGAAACTTTAAAATACTCGGAATTTTTGTGCGTCTTTATAAAAGAGACAATAAACCAGGTTATCTAAAATATTTACCTTACACTTGGGATTTAATTGAAAGAAGAATGAAGAATCCTATTTTTAATAAACTTAGTTTGCTCATGAAAAAAAATCTGCCAATTAAAAAATTAAAAAAGAAAAAATATGAAAATTAAATACGGCATGATTCTTGCTGCTGGATTAGGAAAAAGGATGCATCCAATTACTTTAACTACTCCAAAACCATTAATTAAAATAGGTAATAAAAATTTATTAGAGAGAGCAATAGAGTTGTTGATAAATAACGGAATAGAGGAAATAGCTATCAACGTTCATCATCTTTCAGATCAAATAGAAAATTTTATTAGGCAGAAAAAATATAGGGTTAAAATAATTATTTCAAACGAAAAGAATTTATTGCTTGATACTGGAGGAGGAGTTCTTCAAGCAACAAAGTCTTTTGAGGGACCTTTTGTGGTCATAAATCCAGATACTTTATGGAACAAAAGTTACTCCTCTGAATTTAAAATTTTAGAAGATCTATATTTTCAAAACAAAAAATCCTGCTTATTATTAGTAAGAAAAGATTTAAGTTTTGATAGATCATTTAAAGGAGACTTTAATCTTAATATGAATGTAGTAAGTAGAAATAATAAAAATGAATTAATTTTTACTGGATTACAAATTTTAGATAAAAGTGTTTTTAGTTTTATAAAAGATAAAACATTTTCAATGAATAAGATATGGGATCATTTAATTAAAAATAAAAGTCTTTATGGTATCCAAAGTAAGAAAAAATTTTATCACTTAAACACGCAAGAAATGTATCAAAGAATATCAAATCTAAAAATTATTGATTGAAAAGAATGGTTTTAGATCTTTTTTCATCTAAATAATAATATTTTATAATTTTATGACTATTATTAAAATCAATTACTAAAGGATTTCCAGTGGGAATTTCAAGCTCATTTATTTTTTGATCAGAAATGTTAAAGAGATATTTGCACAATGCTCTAAGTGAATTACCGTGAGCAGAAATTAAAACATTTTTATTTTCTTTAATATGTCTTTGTATTTCTTTTTTATAATAAGGTATCACACGATTGTAGGTATCTTTTAAAGACTCGGTAAAAGGTATCATTCCTAATGGTATATTTGCATTTAAAGGACTGAATAAAGAATTGTTACTATCGCTTTCAGACATTGGTGGTGGCGATATATCCCAAGATCTTCTATATTTTTTAAACTGTTCTTCGCCAATTTTTTTTTTAGTTTCTTCTTTATTAAGTCCAGTTAAAGATCCATAATGTCTTTCATTTATTTCCCAGGCAGTATTGAATTTAAGTTCCAAATCATTTTCTTTAAGTATTGTAGTGAGAGTCTTGATAGCTCTTTTTAAAAAAGATGTGTAAGAAACATCTATTTTAATTTTAAGATGCTTAATTAAATTCCCGGATTTTTGAGCTTCAGAAACTCCTTTTTCAGACAGGTCAACATCTACCCATCCAGTAAATCTGTTTTCGGCATTCCATGTGCTTTGGCCGTGTCTAGTTAAGATTAATTTACTCATAATAGATAAATATCAGATATTGTGTAATATTAAACTTATAATGAAAAATAATGTCTTAAAATTGTTTAAATACCTTTACTATTTCTCTTTAACAATATTGTTCATTGTGTACTTATTTCCAGGTAGTTTAATTGGATATTTTTTTTACGGAGATATAGGTAAACAACCAAATTTGATTAGTAATCCATTTGGAACATCTATAAATCATTTTTTTTATTTTTTGTATTTATCGATATTAGCTATAATTTGTAATTTAGAAGACAGTAAAATATTCACTAAGTTTTATTTCTTAATTCTAATATCAATTTTTTTAGAAGTTTCGCATTTCATTATCCCTAATAGGGCTTTTGAAACTTATGATTTATTAGCTAATATAACTGGAGTGTTATCTGTTTTTTTATTTAAAAGACTTATCTCATGATTAGATTAACTATAATATTTCTTAATTTTTTTCTTATTATGAAAATTAATGCTGCTGAAATAGTTGGATTCCCAAAAATTATTGATGGAGACACATTAAATATAAATTCTTATAAAATAAGATTAGAAGGTATTGATGCTCCTGAAATAAAACAGAAATGTAAAAAAATTTATTTAAATATAATGTTTTTAAATTTTCAAAAAAATTACTACTGTGGAGTAATATCAAAAAAAAAACTTACGAAAAAAATTAATAACAAATCAGTAAAATGTATTTTGTCAGGTAAGGATAGATATAAACGATATTTAGGCAAATGTTTTCTAAAAAAAACAAATCTCAATAGATGGATGGTACGTAATGGGTATGCTTTAGCATATAGAAAATATTCAAAAATGTATGTATTTGATGAGAACTCGGCAAAAGAAGAAAAACTGGGCATCTGGCGTGGATCTTTTATTAAACCAGAAAAATGGAGAAAGCTTAATTAATTTCTTATATAATTTCAAAAGTGATTCTTTTAAAAAAAATTTTATCAATTGTAATTTTTTTTACATTAATTGCATGCTCATCAATTCCAAAAAATACACAAAATAGTTGTGCAATCTTTGAGGAAAGGTATTTATGGTATAAACATTCTAAGGCCTCATATGAAAAGTGGGGTGCACCGATTCATTTACAGCTTGCCTTTATAAAAAAGGAAAGTGACTTTAATTGGCTAGCAAAGCCTCCAAGGAAAAAATTATTTAAAGTAATTCCTTTTAAACGACCATCTAGTTCTTTTGGTTATTCTCAGGCTGTCGTTGGAACTTGGGAACAATATAAAAAAGAAACTAATAACCCATTAGCAACAAGAGCTCGTTTCAAAGACTCTGTAGATTTTATAGGTTGGTATATAAATAAAACTTCAAAAATACTTAAAATTTCAAAGAAAGATGCCTATAGACAATATTTAGCATATTATAAAGGTTGGGGAGATTATAAAAATTACTCAAAAGATAAGAAAGCAATAATTTATGCTAAGTCAGTAAGAGAGATGGCTGGTAAATATAGAAAACAACTTAAATTATGCAAAAAAAACCTAGACAAAAATAAGTACATTATTTTTTAAGTTGTTTATTTAATTCGATTTCAATTGCATCAATTCTTTTGGTATTTTTCCCAATTATTGTATAAACGGTCGGTATTACATAAAGCGTAAAAAATGTAGAAAATAACATCCCCCCAAAAATTGTAATACCAATTGAAAGTCTACTAGCTGCTCCCGGTCCAAAACTGATAATAAGTGGTAACACTCCAATTATTGTTGACAAACTAGTCATTAAGATTGGTCTTAATCTTATTGTAGCGGCTTCAATTATAGCTGTTTCTAAATTTTTTCCCTCTTTTCTTAATTGGTTAGCAAACTCTACAATCAAAATTCCATTTTTTGCAGATAAACCTATTAATATTATTAAAGCTATTTGACTATAAATGTTTAATGATGAACCAACTATTAACAAACCTAAAAGTCCACCAAGGATTGCCATCGGTACTGTCAACATTATTGTCAAAGGATGTTTCCAGCTTTCAAATTGAGCACACATAGCAAGATAAGCAGTAATTAGCGCTAAAGCAAAAATTACATATAATTCTTTATTTGTTTTCTTATATTCCTCACTCTCTCCTTTGTAAGCAACCTTAGCTTGGGGAACATTTTTTTCTACAGTATCGACCAAAAACTTTAATGCTTCATCTAGAGAATAGTCTCCTACAAGTCTAGCTGATATTGTAACAGCTTTTTGTCTATTATATCTTGAGAGAAAGGGAGACTGTCCCTCTTCTTTATACTGAACCAAATTAGAAACTGAAACGAGCTTACCATTATTTTTAGATCTCACAAATATTTTGCTAATACTGTCAGGTTCTTGTCTGTCTTTAATATCGCCTTGTAAAATAATTGAATACTCTTTACCGTCTTGAGTAAAACTAGTAACTCTTTTAGATCCAAAAATTGTTTCAATTGTCCTTCCAATGTCTTCAGTTGAGACCCCTAGATCAGCAGCCTTTTTCTGATCAATTTGAACATTTAGTTGTGGTTTATTTAAATCAAAATCATCTTGGACCGAAGTTAAACCTGGATTTTTTCTAGCTTCTTTTTTTATAATTTCTTTCCATTTAATAAGTTTGTCGTAAGTATTACCTAAAATTACAAATTGTACAGGACTCTCAACACCACCTGTTCTAATTCCTTGAGGCATAATTGGAAATGCCAGCACACCAGGAACTTTAGAAATTTTTCCAAAAGACTCTCTCATTATTTTTACTCCGTGGCGATCTCTTTTCGTCCAAGGCTCAAGAAGTACAATAATAAAACCACTATTAACTTGTTTAGCTGATTTACCAAATCCAGGCACTCTTAATATAAGCTTTCTGTATTCTCCTTTACCCACACTAGGTAAAAGAAGTTTTTCAATTTCTTCAGCTTTATTTTTTGTAAAATTAAAACCTGAGCCTTGCGGAGCTTTCACTATTACAAAAAATGCACCTCTATCTTCAGGAGCAATCAGTTCTTTTGGAGCATAGTTGAATAAAAAAATAGTCAAAGCTAAAGTTATACCCAAGAAAGATACAATAATTTTTCTTTTCCTAACCCATGCCAAAAGAGATTGTTTGTACATCTCAGTTAAATTTTTAATAAATTTTTCAAATTTAATTACAATTTTTGATTTGATCATTCCTTTTTTTAAAAATTTGCTTCCTAGCATAGGACTTAAAGACAAAGCTACAAAACTTGAAATGATTACAGCTGAAGCCAAAGTGATTGCCGTTTGAGTGAAAAGAACTCCTGTAATTCCTTTTATAAATATTAAGGGAACAAATACTGCAACTAATACTACTGTTGTTGCAATAATTGCAAAGGAAACTTGTTTAGCTCCTTTATACGCAGCTACCAAAGGAGTATCTCCAAGCTCTATTCTTCTAACAATATTTTCTAACATAACGATCGCATCATCAACTACAATTCCTATTGACAATACTAAAGCCATAAGTGTGAAAAGATTTATTGAAAAATCAAATATATAAATAGATAAAAATGTTGAAATTAAAGATACCGGTAAAGCAATTAGAGGAACAATTAAAGCTCTAATATTCCCAAGAAATAAATAAATTATAATTGTGACTAATACTAAAGCAATTAACAACGTTTTATAAACTTCCTTTATAGCAGCTTTAATGTAGTTACTTCTATCAAATGAAACCTCCAAAGTTGTTCCTGGAGGCAAACTTGGAATTATCTCTTTTATTTTTGTTTTAATACCACTTGCGACAGCGATAGTATTAGCATCTGATTGTTGGTAAATTCCAATTCCAACAACTTGTTTACCGTTACCTTTAAATAATGTTCGTATAGACTCAGCCCCTAATTCAATTTTTGCTACATCTGATAAGGTTATTATCGATCCATCAACAGCTCTTTTTAGTGGCAATTTTTTATAGTTACTTAAATCTTTATAAGCTTTATCTAGTTTTATAGTTAAATCGACATCTTTTGACTCGATTCTTCCAGCTGGAAACTCGACATTTTCTTTTCTTAAAACTTGCTCAACTTCTTGAGTAGTTAAATCTCTTGCAGCTAGCGCTATAGGATCAAGCCAAACTCTTAAGGATAATTCTCTTTGTCCTCCTAAACGGACCCTTCCTACACCTTCAACTGTTGAGAAAGCATCTGTTAAATAACGATCTGCATAATCAGTTAATTCTAAATCAGACATTGTTTCAGAATTAAATGACAACCACATAGTAGTTCTCATACCAGCGTTTTGTTTAAATATTTCAGGCTGCTCAGCTTCTTCAGGTAAATTATCAAGAACTCTTGACACAGAGCTTCTAACATCATTAGCAACATCGTCTAAATCTAAATCATTTTCAAATGTAAGAGTTATTCTTGAACTTTCATCCTCACTAAAAGAGTCTATAGTTTCCAAACCAGGTGTGCCACCAACAAAGTCTTCTATTTTTTGTGTAATTTGAGTATCAACAATTTCTGCTGATGCTCCTTTATATTCAGTTTGTATAGTGACTACAGGAGGTTGAACATTAGGTAATTCATCTGTAGGAATTTCTTGAAAAGTGACAAGACCAAATATAACAAGCACTAAACTCATTACCGATGCGACTACTGGTCTTTTAATTGATAAATCTGTTAAAAACATTTTATTTTATTGGGCTAATAATTTTAACTTTACTTTTATCTCTTACTTTAGAGATTCCTTCGCTTATTACTAAATCACCTTCGTTAATTCCTGATAAAATTGAAACTTTACCAAAATTTCTTTTTCCTATCTTAATATTCTTTTTTTCAGCAGTATTACCTTTAACTATGTATACAAATGCAGTATCTCCTTGGATTGTAACTGCACTTTCAGGTACACCGATTTGATTTGTTTGATTATAAATTACTTTAACAGTCATTAATTGACCTGGAATTATTTTAAAATTTGAATTATCTACAATAATTCTTGCCAGTATAGATCTTGTTGATGGATCAATTCTAGAACTAATAGAATCTACCTTCCCTTTAAAGATTTTGTCAAATGCGGTATTTGATATTTCGGCTTTTAACCCAGGTTTTAATACACCCACGTAATTTTCAGGTACTTTAATATCAATTACAATTTTTTTTAAATCATCCAAAGTTATAATTAGACTGTCTGTTCCCAAAACACCTTGAGCTATCTCCCTTTTACCTAATTTGCCTTCAAAATCAGCTATAATATTTTTTTCATCCTTAAGAGCCAAAATTATTTCATCTTTTTTTACAAATCTATTTTCAATATTTAAATTTCCAATAATTTCACTTTTTCTCACTCTGTAAGTTTTTGAATTTTGAGCAATAGCTGTTCCAAAAGTCTCTATACTTTTATAAAATAATGACTTTTCTACTGTTTTTACTAAGACTCCCGGTGGAGGTCTTACACTAAATTTTTTTTTATAGTGCAAACCTAGAAAATGTCTTCCGGTGATAACTACAAAAATAATTATAAAAATAATTATTAAAAAAGTTTTTAATTTCGTAGATGTTTTCATTTTTTATTTAAGTCCATATTCTGCCCAAGACCCATCATAGATCTTAGGTTTTTTACCACTTATAATAGAATTAGCTAGACCTAAAACGCACGCAGTTATGCCAGAGCCGCAAGTAAATGCAAGGTTTTCATCAATGTTTATTTTGTGTCTGGCAAAAGTATTAATTAATTCTTTTTTATCTTTAAATGTGCCATCTGATTTATTTATTAAGTCTGAGAAAGGTAAATTTTTAGAACCTTCGATATTTCCACTTCTAAGTCCTTTTCTAGACTCAGGTTGTTTTCCCAAGAATCGAACTTTGCTTCTAGCATCTACCAATTCAAACGATTTTTTTTTTATATTTAAGTTTATTTGATTTTTGTCCAAAACCAAAGATGAGATTTCCTTCGCATGATAAATACTTTTTTTAAAATTTTTAATTTTATTAGTTGTTGTTTTTTTTTCTTTTATCCATTTTTTGAGTCCTCCGTTCAGAACTGATACAAGATTAGGGCTGTGATCAAAATATAAGAAATTATACCATACACGACATGAACTTATTAGATCTGAATTATCATAGATTATTATATGATCAGAATTTGTTATTCCAAATTCGGATAATATTTTCTCCCAGTCTTTTTTTTCTGGCAGCATGTGTGGAAAGGAAATGTTTTGATTAGAGTTTTTGTCGATATCAAAAAATAGGGAATTTTTTATGTGATTTTTTTTATATTCTTCATATGCTTTTCTATTAGTATTAGGCAGGTGCCAGCTCGCATCAAATATTCTTACTTTCTCAATATTTTCTTCTAACCAGTCTGTAGTAACAAGAGTTTTCATAACATTTTTTTTTCTATGTATTTTTGGTGGTATTCCTCAGCTTTACAATAATTTTTAATTTTTGAAATATTTGTTTGAATTTTTCCATTAAAAGAACGATTTTTAATTTTTAAAATTTCTTCTGCTTCAATTTCTTGATCACTATTTTCGCAAAAAATTTCACTTCTATATTGTGTTCCAATGTCAGGATATTGCATGTCTTTTTGAGTTGGGTCATGCATTTTAAAAAATAAATCTAATATTTTGTTAAATGATATAACCTTCTCATCAAACGTTAACCTTACCACCTCAGCATGCCCTGTATTTCCTGTGCATACTTCTTCGTAAGTAACTTTTGGTTTATCCCCTCCAGCATAGCCTACCTCAGTTTCAATAATACCTGGCTTATTTTTAAAATTTTCCTCAGGCTTCCAAAAACATCCAAGTGCGAGTGTACATTTCTGCATAAGTTATTTAATATGTTTAGAAATTATGAGGATATTAAATTGTTAACACAAAATCAAATAGGCGTATTGTACATGGTTGCAAGCGTAGTTTGTTTTTCTATCATGGATATATGTGTTAAATGGCTTGATTATTACCCAGTTGGTCAAGTTCTATTTCTAAGATTTTTTATAGGGTTTATTCCAATTTTTTTTATTATTCCAAAAGACAAAATTTTTACTTTTTATAAAACTTCTAGACCCGGGCTTCACGCATTTAGAGCAATCACAGGAGCACTTGCAATCATTGCATTATTTTATGGTTTAAGAGAATTACCTTTGGCCGATGTTGTTTCCTTAACTTTTGGTGGACCTATATTTGTTACTGTTGCTTCTATTTTTTTTTTATCGGAAAAAGTTGGAATTAAAAGGTGGTCGGCAGTTTTTTTAGGATTTATTGGAATGCTTCTTATCGTTCAACCAGCTTTTTTAGAACTAAATTATTATTATATTGCTCCAATAATTTTTTGTATATTTTTTGCCTGTGTAGCAATTAGTGTAAGATCTCTCTCAAAAACTGAAGCAAATTATACAATTGCTTTTTACTTTACTTCTTTGTGTACAATTATCGGTTTATGCTCAGTGTTTTTTGTGGATTGGGTTATGCCTACTAAAATTGATTTTTTAATTTTTATTATTTTAGGTTTATGCGGGAGTATGGGAAATTTACTACTTACTCAAAGCTATAGATTAGCTGAGGCATCACTAGTTACTCCAATAAAATATTTAAGTTTGGTTTTTGCAATTATATTTGGATTTTTGATTTGGAGCGAAATTCCAAAAATTTTGACTCTTTTCGGTGCACTATTAGTTATAGCAAGTTCACTAATAATTTTTATAAGAGAAACACAATTAAAGAAACAAATTATTAGTCCAAGACCATGAGTAAACAACCTAAATATTGGAACAACGCTAAAAAGATTCTTTCTAAAAAAGATAAAGTAATGAAAAAACTTATTTTCAATTATAGAGATGGCAAGCTAGTTACAAGAAATGATATTTTTTTTTCACTCTGTAAAAGTATTATCGGTCAACAAATTAGTGTTGCTGCTGCAAATTCAGTTTTTTCAAAATTTAAAAAAAAATGTAAAAATAAAATCAACGCTAAGACAGTAAACAAACTATCATTTAGTAGTTTAAAAAGCTGCGGGCTTAGCAAACAAAAAGTAAAGGGTATAAAAGATTTAGCTAAAAGAATTCTTAATAAAACTTTTCAGCCAAATTTAATAAAAGATATGACTGACGAAGAAGCTATTGAATATTTATCAGGTTTAAGGCAAATAGGAAGATGGTCAGCTGAAATGATTTTACTATTTACATTTAATCGTTCCAATATTTGGCCTCTTCAAGATATCGGCCTGTTAAGAGCAATTTCAAATAACTATAATAAAAAATATTTTCCACCAAAAAGTTTTTTAGATAAGCTTTATAAAAAGTTTACACCTTATTGCTCTGTTGCTACCTGGTACTTATGGAGATCTATAGACAATGAACCCATACAATATTAGACTCCTTCAACTGTTTGATGTTGTCTTAAAGCATAGCCTTCTAAAATTGAGTGAGCGTTTTGATATTCTTTAGAACTATAAAATAAATTTGCTTTATCATAAGATGGAAATTCTATTACTACAGTCCTAGGAGAATTGTCTCCTTCATTTGAAGTAGATTTACCCCCTCTAATTAAAAATCTTCCTTCATATTTTTCAACTGCCTTTATAGCTTTTACAGCATATTCTCTAAGCTTTTCCTCATTGCTAATACTTTTATAAACACAAACTACATATCCTTTCATTTACAACTCCTTTAAAATAATTTAGTTTTTTTTATGGCTAATAAACTTATTATAGATTGGAAAGAATATAATCTTATTGTTGAAAAACTTGCAATACAAATACATGAGAGTGGTTACAAGCCCACTATGCTTATAGGCATTATGAGGGGAGGCGCACCTATTATAGATGTATTAAGTAGAGTTTTTAAATTAAAATGTGCTTATCTCGCTGTTGAGTCTTATTCGGGAACGGGAATAGAAGATCAACAAGGCGAATTAGTCTTTTCAAGAGAGATGAGTTCAACCGTTCAAGATATGAGGGGCAACATTCTTCTTTGTGACGATTTATCAGATACTGGGGTTACTTTAAAAAAAAGTATTAATTGGCTTTATAATTACCCACAAATAAAAGAAATTGAAAGTATAAAGACTGCAGTTTTGTGGAAGAAAAAAGATTCTACTTTTGAGCCTGATTTTTGTGCTGAGAGACTAGACTCCAACCCATGGATAGTTCAACCTTTTGAACATTATGAGGAAGTGAAGATTAGAGATTTAATAAAAAAACATAAAAAAAAGGGCTAGCTATACGCTAGCCCTTTTAATTTAATTTTTAAGCTACAGCAAAACTTACCACACTAAGAACAGCTATTACCCATATAGCTGGAGATGTGGAGCTAAACTTGCCTGTAAATATTTTAACTAAAGCGTAAGAAATAAAAGCCAAAGCAATTCCGTTGCTTATGCTATAAGTTAAAGGCATAGTTATCATAGCTACAACAGCCGGACCAGACTCGGCAATATCATCCCATTCGATGTCAGTGATATTTCTAACAAAAAGGATGGCCACATATAATAATGCTGCGCCATCAATTTCTTTAGGCAAACTTGTAGCTAAAGGTGAAAAAAATAAACATGATAAAAATAAAATTCCAATCACTAAAGAAGTCATACCTGTTCTTCCACCTGCTTTAACACCTGCACCTGATTCGACATAACTTGTAACTGTTGTTGTACCCATCAACGCACCTGCAACAGTTCCAACACTATCAGACAACATTGCTTTGTTGATATCTTTTACTTTTCCATCATTACCTACTTTGCCTGCAACATTAGCAACAGATGTTAATGTTCCAGCAGTATCAAAGAAGTCAATAAATAATAGAGTAAATATTACAGTTGACATTCCAGCTGTAAAAGCGGCAGTTAAATCAAAATCAAAAAGATAAGTCATTGGAGGTGGAGCACTAACGATACCATTAAATTTAGCTAACCCTGTAATCCAAGCTATAATACTAAAAACAAGAATTCCAATTATAATATTTCCTCTCACCTTCATTTTTTCTAAAACAATCATAACCACAAAAGCTAAACAGCCTAAAAGAACTAAAGGATTCTTAATATCTCCAATAGTTACAAGTGTTACTGGATGGTCCCCAACTACTCCCATTATTTCTAATCCTATTATTGCTAAAAATAATCCAATGCCGGCACCAATTCCAAGTTTTAAACTTTTAGGAATAGAATTAATTAGCCAAGCTCTGATTGGTGTTAAAGAAATAATTAAAAACAATACTCCTGCAACTAATACCGCTCCTAAAGCTGCTTGAGGCGTGTAACCCATGCCAGCCACTACTCCAAAGGCAACAAAAGCATTGATACCCATCCCCGGCGCTAAACCTATGGGCCATGTTTTACCATAGAATGCCATTATGAAACACGCGATAGCAGTAGCAACTATTGTTGCAGTAAACACTGCACCAAAGTCAAAAAAACCTTTTTCTGTTCCAGCGAATTCTCCCGAAAGAATAAAGGGATTTAAAAACATAATATAAGCCATCGTAAGAAACGTTGTTACTCCAGCTATTACTTCAGTTTTAAAATTTGTCTTGTGTTTTTTATACTCAAAATATTTTTCCATCATAAATACCTTCCTTTAATGTTTAAATACTCTTATTTAAGCCTAAAATCTTATTAAATTTTAGTTTTTATAAAAATTTACAACCTACAGGTAATATTTCTGTTTATAAGTTTTAGGTGTAATCTAAAAAATCTTTATGAGATTTTTATTCGTAAATTTTATTGGAATATTATTTTCCTTCTTTCTGATTTCTTGTCAGACGGTTTCTAATAAAATTGACGACAAAACTATTCAAGAAGAACAAAAATTAAGTAAATGGCTTAATAAGTCAGAATCAGAGCTTAAACTGGCTTTTGGAAAACCAGACAAAATTGAATTTAAAAGTAGTGGGAATAGGCAATATATTTATGCAACACAAAAGTTAAAGATCAAATGTGAAAGAAAATTTGAGATAAATCCTAATAATGAAGTAATTGGGTTTAGTAGTAAAAATTGTTTTTGAATTTTAAACTATTTAAAAATTTTTGCAGTTTTTAAGATAAAACTATATTCTTCCGCAAGCTCCGTAATAGCATTATCTCTTCCGCTCATTCCCCCGTGTCCCGCAGCCTCAATTTTACACTTCAATAATTGTGCATTATTATCACTTTTAACATCTCTCAATTTTGCAATATATTTTACTGGCTCAGAGTAAAGAACTCGATTGTCAAATAATGAAGTTGTAATTAACATCGAAGGATAATTTTTTTTTTCAAGATTATTATATGGAGCATAAGATAATATGTATTCAAAATAGTCTTTGCTTTTTATTGGGTTGCCCCATAAATCCCATTCAGCAGGCGTTAAAGGAAGTTTTTCATTTAACATAGTGGTCATTGTATCAACAAAAGGCACAAGGAGAAGCATAGAAAAAAAAAGTTCTGGAGCCATGTTTGCGACTGCTCCACCTGTAAGGCCACCAGCAGAACCGCCGTAAAAACATAGCCCACCTTTATAAGTGTATCTTTGTTCAATTAAATGGTTAGCACAGGCTATGTAATCTAAAAAAGTATTTTTCTTAAGTTTTTTCTTTCCCTCTTCATGCCAAATATCTCCCAAATCTCCTCCACCTCTAATATGAGCTATCGCAAAAATCATCCCACGATCAATTAAGCAAAATCTAGAAGCGCTGAAAGAAGGAGTTACACTATGTTTATATGCTCCGTAAGCATAAAGTAAAACTTTTGAGTTTCCGTCCTGTTTTGAGTCTTTCAATCTAACTAAACTTATAGGAATCATTCTTCCATCATGAGATTTTGCCTTTATTCTTTCCACAATATATTTATTCGGATTGTGACCAGAAGGAATTTGAATTTCTTTTACAAGTTTTTTTTCTTTAGTTAAGATATCGTATTCATAAGTTCTTCCAGGAGTTGCCATACTTTCCCAACTAACTCTTATTTTCGTTGTGTTAGTGTCTTTTTGCATTAATGAAAAACCTGGAACTCCTATTGCTTCATCAGAAATTTTAATTTCTTCTTCTCTGTTAGTTTTTATATTTCTTACATATAATTTTGAAATTGCATCCGACTTCTCTCCTCTTAAAATATAATTATCCAAGAAATTAAGATCACCTATAACAGTTTCTTTTTTTTCTGGAATAAAGACCTCTATGTTTTTAATTTGATCAACTTTACATTTTAGAATTTTATAATCTCGGGCATTTTCATTTGTATGAATATAAAAATGATCCTGCCAAGAATCTATTGAGTATCTAACATCATTTTTTCTTTTTTGAAAAAGAATTGGTTTAACTTTACTTGCCATTGAAGGAAAAAAATATTCTTCAGTGGTTATGTGATCTGAAGTAGAAATGATGAAAAATTTTTCATCTGATGACAGGCTTATAGAACAAGTAAATGTTTCATCATTTTCTTCAAAAATAAGCTCATCATCATTTACTGACGATCCTAAAAAATGTCTAAAAATTTTTCTTGGTCTATGAAATTTATCTAATTTTGAGTAAAAAAAACTCTTACTGTCTAAAGACCACGTAATCCCTCCACTAGTATTTTCAATTATATCTTTTTTATTTGTATTTGCTACGAGATCTCTTAAATAAATTGTATAGTACTCTGAGCCTTGAAGATCCAATGAATAAGCCATAAACTTATCACAATGAGAAATACTATTAGAACCTATGCCAAAATATTTTGAACCATATTTTTTTTTCTCCAAATCTCCGTCAAAAAAAACTTCCTCTGGTCTCGAGCCGTCTATCAACTGCCTTATTCGTTTTCCATAATTACCTTTAGCTTCTGTTTTCGACCAATAATAATATTTTTTGTCTTTAAATTTCAATGAGGTATCATCTAATTTAATTTTAGATTTTATTTCAGTAAAAAGATCTTGTTGTAAAGTTTTTATATCCTTAAAGTAATTTTCAGTAACCTTGTTATTTTCATTAATATAATTTTTAACTTCCGGATCAAGTTTGCTCGAATCTTTTAATACTTCCAGTATATTTGGTTGGTCAACCCATGAATATTCATCTTTTAAATCAATTCCATGGTAATTTTTTTTGCTCTCTAATTGTTTTAATTTTGGTATATTCATAATAAAAAAATATATGAATATTTACTTACTTGTAATTATCATTTTTGTCATTTTTTATCTGATTTTAAATTGGTTTGTAAGGACTAGTAGCACAAAAATAGCCAAAATTTTCAGAAGTTCTACGTTTATAATTTCACTGATACTAGCAATTTTATTTGTTTTTGCGGGCAGATATCTTCTTTCTTTGCCAATATTTGCAATTTTACTTAGCACATTAAAAATTAAGGGATTATCTGCAATTCAAATTTTTAGATTATGGGGATTGATTCAATACTTAAGAAATCGAGGAAGATTTTCTTTTGGTCAGGGCGCTCAAAGCTTTAGTCAAAACCCTAACAACTTATCTTTAAACGAAGCTTATAAGATATTAAATCTAGATCCAAAAAAAAAATATACCAAAGAAGAAGTAAAAAAATCCTATCACAAAATAATGAAAAAAATACATCCAGATATATCTCCTAATACTTCAAAGTTAAGTGAGTATGTAAATTTAGCAAAAGATTTAGTAATAAGTAATTTAAGTTAAGATGTGTTTAAAATACTTTCTGCTTTTGTATAAATTTCCAAAGCATTTATTTTTTCTTTACCTAAAGTGTTATGAGTAACATGAGTTGTCCCCTCTGGTAAAATTGGGTACATATGATCGCTATAAGAACCATAAAGTTTTGGTGTATCTGACATTAAAACAATAGTTTTTATACTTAAAGCTGATGCTATATGAGAAAAGCTTGTATCATTGCAAATTGCTAAGTTACAATTTTTAATTATAGGCAAGGTTTCAGATATACTCATTTTGTTTAAAGGAATACAAAAATTCTTAAATTTTGAATTAATAATTTTGTTCGCTAGCTCTATCTCTACCTCATTATTACCTGCACCAAGATAAAATTTACATTTTCTTTTTTTTGAAATAAGTTCCATAAAATTCATAAATGTTTCGATTGGAATTCTTTTTGTTGGACCTGAGCCACCTATTCCTAAAAGAATATGAGTTGTGTCACTTTCAAAAAAAATTTTTTTCTTAATATTTTCAATTAATGACTCAGAGATATTTAAACTTGGAGTGGGATTTATGGTTTCATTAAAAGAATCCGTAATTAAATTTTGAGCAGCTTTTATGATGTGTTGATTTTTTTTTCTACCTAAAGGATACTGAAAAATTTCTTTTATACCAGCAAATTTCATTACCATATAATATCTAAGAGATGAATTAAAAATAAATGATTTGTTAAAATTTTCTTTCTTCAAAGTCTTGATTAAATTTATAGAACCTTTAATACCATAATGCTCACCTGATTTTTTTTCATCGTCTCGATCTAAAATAATAATTTGACTAATTCTTGGATCATTCCCAATTAATTCTTCGGCACGACAATTTTTTTGAACAAGGAGACTTACAGGGGTAGCAAACTTTTCAGAAATATAAAATATATAAGGCAAATATATTATAAGGTCGCCTATTCCGCGTCTATTTTGGACAACTAAAACTTTCATTTTTTTTTGTGATAATATAACTTATCAAAAAAAACTAGGTTAAAGTATGATAAAAAAAGGAGTCTACGCAGCTGGGTTAAGTGTAATTGATGAGGATCTTACTTTAGATATCGACGCCACTATTAAACATGCTGAAAAATGTATTAAAAGTGGTTTAAATGGTGTTTTCTTTTTTGGTTCTACAGGTCAGAGCCAACTAATCGCAATTTCTGAAAAAAAGGAATTAATTTCAAAAATTTCAACTAATAAAAATAAAGAAAATTTCTTTTTAGGAACGGGATGCAACTCTTTAAAAGAAAATATAAATTTGATTCAATACGCAATGGAATTTAAATTTAATACTTTTCTCATTATGCCTCCGGCATATTATAAAGGTAATACTGATGAAGGTGTATATAATTTTTATTCTAAAATTATTTCTAGCTGTCCAAAGATAAAAATTATTTTATATAATTTTGAAAAATTAAGCGGCTATCAATTTCACGAAGAGATTGTCAAAAAATTAGTAAAGAATTTTCCAAAACAAATAATTGGATGCAAAGATTCAGGATATAATCTTTATGAAACATTAAAAATTGAAAACTTTATGATTTTTCCTGGTTCAGAATCCAAGCTTTTAAAAGGACTTGAACTTGGATGTGCAGGATGTATTTCAGCAGTTACCAATGTAACTCATTCTTTAGCAAAAAAAGTATTTGATGATTTTGAAAAAAAAAATAATCAAACAGTAAATGAAAAATTAATTGCAGTAAGGGAAACTTTTGACAAATATAATTTAATATCTGCGCTTCATTCCTTTATGCAAAATGACAATTTAAATTTTAGAAATCTTTTACCACCTTTAGTTTTGTTGACAGAAAAAAAACAGAAAGAACTTTTTTTAGAGCTAAAAAAACTAGAATTTATATCAGATAAAAAAACAGCGGCATAGTATAAATGATTATTGCAAACTTACTTTCAAAAATTTATAAAACTGGTGGTGTAATATTAATCGACTCAAATGGTCAAAAATATATTTGTGGAAACCCTGATAAAGATAATCCAATTATCTTAAAACTATTAAAAAAAAATTTAAACTTAAAGTTATTTATTAATCCCGAGTTAGAATTTCCAGAAGCTTATATGCGAGGAGATTTAATTATTGAAAATTCATCATTAAGTCAGTTTTTAGATTTAACTTTTAAAAATATTGGAAGGAATGAAGTAACAACAGCTGGATATATTGTAAAAAAGTTTCTACATTTATGGAGATTTTTAAGCAACTATAATTTTCCAGGAAAATCAAAAAAAGATATCAGCTACCATTACGATATTGGAGGAGCAAAAGGTGAAAAACTTTATGACATTTTTTTAGATAAAATTCATAGACAATATTCATGTGCTTATTTCAAGAATAAAGATGACACTATAGAACAAGCTCAACAAAATAAGTTAGATCATATAATTAAAAAATTAAATATTAAAAATGGCAATAAAGTTTTAGATATAGGTTGTGGCTGGGGAGGCCTGGCTTTTGAAATTGCTAAACAAAAAAAATGTGAGTTAAGAGGGATTTCATTAAGTGAAAATCAGATAAATTATTGCAAGAAAAAAGCAAAAGATTTAAATTTAGACAATCAAGTAAAGTTCGATTTAGTAGACTACAGAAATATAAAAGGAAAATTTGATCGTATTGTAAGCGTAGGAATGCTAGAGCATACAGGGAAAAAGTTCTACAGAACCTATTTTAAAAAAATTCATGAATTGTTATCGAACGATGGAGTTAGCTTGATACATACTATCGGTTCGATTAATCAACCTCAACCTAGCACACCATTTATACAAAAATATATTTTCCCAGGTGGAATAGTTCCCTCTTTGAGCGATTTAATTACTCCAATTGAAAAAACTGGATTAATAGCTAACGATATAGAAACGTTGATTAGACATTATGATAAAACATTGGAGTGGTGGCTAAAAAGATTTAATGAAAAAAAAAATGAAGTAAAAGACTTATTTGATGAGCGATTTGTAAAAATGTGGGAATTTTATCTTGCTAGTTGTGCTTCTGCTTTCAAATATCGAGATTTAGTAGTTTTTCAATTACAGCTTGTTAAAAATTTTGACTCTATACCAAGTAATCGAAGAGACTATATTTATTCTTAAAACCTGATATTTATTATAAATACAGTATGAAAAAAAAGAAAAAAAAAAGTCGGAAAAAAAGAAAAACAAAAATTTCTAAAAATTTAAACAGAAAAAATAAAAGAAAAATTTCGAAAAAGATAAAAAATAAAAAAAAAAAAAGAGTTAGAAAAAATAGAAAAAAGAGATTTAAGTTTAAAAAAAAAATAAAAAAAAGAATGTCTTTTATCAATTTTGATAAAGGCTCAAAAAATACAATTATTAAGATAATAAGGCTTGTTGATAAATTTAAATTTAAATTTAGGTTTAATTTAAATTTAGATCAAAATTTACAGAAATTTTTTCAAAATATATCAAATAAAATCAATTCTAAGATTGAGGGTATAAAAGTAATTTTAGAAGAGGAAAAAGAAAGAAAAAAGAAAGAAAAAATTAAAAGAATGCAAAAAGAAAAAGTAGAAACAGCTAAAAAATTGAAATTAGAGAAAAAACTTGCATTAGAGGCAAAAGAAAAAGAATTTAAAGATGAAATCAAGTTAGAAAAAACAAGGAAAAAAGAACTTCAGAAATTCATAAGATTAGAGCAAGCGGAAGTAAGAAAAGAACAAGCTGATAAACAAAGAAAGTTTCTTGAGCAAATTAAGCTTGAGAAAAAAATTGAGTTATTTAGGAAACGTGAGGCTTTAGAAATTAAAAATTTAGAAAAATTTGTTTTGAGCCAAGAAAGAGAGTCTTACGAAGGTGTTCAAGAAAGAATAGATGGTATAAAACAAAAATATCAAGCTTTACGTGATCAGAAAATTAGAGAGAGAGTTGAAGCTTTAGGAGTTGAAGTCCAAGAGAGTGATGATAGATCTGTATTATTAGAAAAAGAAAAGCTCTATAACTTAGAAAGACAAAAAATTGAATTCGCATTAGAAAGCTTTTATAGATCTGCGCACAGTTTGTGCTTTCAAATAAATAAAAGATATATCCCAAAATATTTAAGCATTATGAGAGTTATTGACAAAAGATTTGAAACGGGAGAAATCTTTATAAAATGGGATGAAGATCTAGATGAAGATTGGTTAATTTTAATTTATATAAAAAATAATTCTCCAGAAGAGGGAATAGTTATTGAAGACAAAACTAACCCAGAAAAGAATACATCCTATGAATTTCAGTCAAACGAAATTTTTAAAGCTTCAGATTTAATGGTTGATGTTTTAACTAAACTTTTAGATAGGGAGAGAAAAAAAAGAAAAATTAATTAATCTTTAATTTTAAACGCGAGAAAATTTTAAGTGATAAGGGATTTGGTTAATCCCTTATCATAAAGATTAATTGAAAAATTTAAATTAACTATTTAAACAATTCGATTTATTTATTCTTTCATTAAAATCTTCTAAAGCCTCTTTGCTTACAAACCAAACGTATGAAGATTCTTGTAATTGTTTCGAGTCAGCTGCAGTACATTTTTTACCAAATTTAATTTTTGCAACATTACCTCCAGCGCAATTAGTTAATAAAAGAAACGCTGAAATTAGAATTAATATTTTCATACAAAAAAAATAATTAAACATTTTGTAATTTAATTGTCTTAATTAAGACCAAATAAAGAAAAAACCAGTTATTGAAAATAATATTTTTTAAGCATATGTTTCGTAATTATGTCTAATATTCACCAATATAAAACCAAAGTTTACTATGAGGATACCGATGCGGGTGGAATTGTTTATTACGCAAATTACCTCAAGTTTACTGAGAGAGCTAGAACTGAAATGATTTATCATCAATTGAAATTAAATCACCGCCAAATTAAAAAAGAGTACAACGTTGGTTTTGTTGTTAAATTTTGTGATATGAAATTTCATAAGCCAGCTCAATTTGAGGATGAGATAGTAGTTCTAACAAAAATTTTAAAAAAAACTCCAGTTCGATTGAACTTATCTCAAGATATCAAAAAAGATGAAGATTTGCTTGTTTCATCAAATGTAGAATTAGCAGTTATAAATGACAAAGGGCTTGTTCAGAAACTTCCAGAAGTATTGTACAAAAAAATATGAATTCATCCCTATTTTTTTATAAATAAAGTTGTTAAATTGATTTGTGAAATTCAATAAACAAAATAATAAAGTAGCTATAATAATGGGATCACAGTCTGATTATTCTACGATGAAGCAATGTGAAAAAATTCTAAAAATTTTAAAAATTAAGTTTGAAACAAAAATAATATCTGCTCATAGAACTCCTAATAGAATGTTTGAGTTTGCAAAAATGGCAGAAAATAAAAAATTTTCAGTCATTGTAGCTGGTGCTGGTGGTTCGGCTCATCTACCTGGAATGATTGCCTCAATGTCAGTATTGCCTGTAATAGGCGTCCCTATTGAAAGTAAAAAATTAAAAGGGCTTGATAGTCTTTTATCAATAGTTCAAATGCCAAAAGGCGTACCAGTAGCAACAGTAGCAATTGAAGGTGCTACGAATGCAGGAATTTTAGCGGCTTCTATAATTGCAACTTTTGATAAAAATGTAAAAAAAAATTTAGAAAAATGGAAAAAAACTCAGACAAATTCAATTAAAAAAAAACCTAAATAAAATGTCAAACAACCAACCCGTATTAGGAATAATAGGCGGCGGTCAACTGGGCAGTATGCTGTGTGAATCAGCAAAAAAAATTAATGTAAGCACCATCATACTATCGGATGATAATAACGCCCCAGCACAGAACTTTTGCGAAAGATTCATTTATTCGCAATATGATAATTTTAAAAAAATATTAGAATTTACTAAATTAGTTGATGTTGTGACTTATGAGTTTGAAAATATACCAATAGAAACTCTTAATTTTATTTTAAAAGAAAAAAAAGTATTTCCTGAGCCTAAAACAAATAAAATAATACAAAACAGGAAAACGGAAAAACAATTTATAAATAAATTGAATATTAAGACAACACCATGGTCTTATATAAAATCGAAAAAAGATATTCAAAATAACAAAAATTTGTTACCTGGAATATTAAAAACTTGCACTCTAGGTTATGACGGTAAAGGTCAGTACGTTATAAATACTTTAAATGATGTTAAAGATGATTGGTGTTTTACAAATGGTTATATATTAGAAAAAAAAGTAAACCTAAAAAAAGAAATTTCAGTTATATTAACCAGATTTCAAAACGGAGAGATTTCAATTTTTGAACCTATTGAAAACGTTCATAAAAATCAAATTTTGATAAATTCAATTATCCCAGCAAAAATTAGTGATAAAATTCATAAACAGGCAATAGATAACGCAAAAGTTATTGCTGAAGATTTAAATTATACTGGTACTTTATGTGTAGAATATTTCATAGATGAAAAAGAAAGTTTAATTGTAAATGAAATTGCACCAAGAGTACATAACTCTGGTCATTTAACTTTAAATGCTTTTAAAATTAGTCAGTTTGAAAATCACATCAGAGCTGTTTGTAATTTGGACATCAAAGAGAATTTAAAAATATCAAATGCAAAAATGATCAATATAATTGGAAAAGATATTCAAGAATATAGAAAAAAAAATTTTAATAAAAATGAATTTTTTTATGATTATTTAAAAAAAGAAATTAGAGAAAATAGAAAAATGGGACATCTAACTTTATTAAATGATTAATCATTTTTTTGGTAAATTTTTTTTATCTACTCTTTTTTTTCTCTCTTTTTAACTTTCTTTTTTCTTTAAAGCTTAATTTTGCTTTTTTCATTAGACTACTATCTTTAAAGCTTTTTCCACTGTACCGCTTACTCATCTACTCCTTTTTTTAATATTTTTAATATTCCTCTTGTATTTCTTCTCTGCTGTCTGCGTTTTAATTTGATTTTGAGACTTTTTCTTTTCTTTTTTTTTTTCACTATTTTATAATGCAATATTAATTATCTAATTAACTTTCAGCAACTATTACTTGATTTTGTTGACCTAAATAGTCAACCTTTAAACATAATTCATCACCGACCTGTAAAAACTTAGGTTCTGACATTTCCATAGCTGTACCAGAGGGAGTACCAGTTGTAATAATTGTTCCAGGATACAAGGTCATAAATTGGCTTATATGATAAATTAAATAATTAAAATTAAAAATCATTTTATTGGTGTTTCCTGATTGCCTTCTTTTTTGATTTACATCTAGAGTAAGATTGATGTTATTTAATTCTTTTATTTCATCTTTAGTAACTAGTAGTGGTCCGCAATTTCCAGCAATAGACTTACCTTTAATCCATTGGCCACCCCTATCTTTTTGCCAAGAGCGTTCAGAAATATCATTAACAATGCAATAACCAAATATATATTCTTGTGCATTTTCTTCTTTTACGTATTTTGCTTTTTTCCCGATGACCATCGCTACTTCGATTTCGTAGTCTAGCTTTTTAGAGTCACGAGGTTTGATTATTGGATCGTTTGGACCTTGGATACATCCCGTGCTTTTATTGAAAAGAATCGGTTCAGTAGGAAGCTTTGACTTTGTTCCTTCTGCATGAGCTTTATAATTTAATCCTATAGCTAAAAAATCACCTGGTTTTGATACACAGCTTCCTATTCTTAGGGAATTATCTATTTTAGGTAAATCCTCTAAATTTATTTTTTGCAATTTATTAAGAAGTTCAAAATTTATTGTATTAGGATCAAGTTCTTTAATATGTGATGACAAATCTCTAATTATATTATCAGAGTCTAATGCTGCAACAAATTCTTTATTTTTTTCACCCACTCTTAACAATTTCATTACAAAAGCTTATTAGAGTTTTAATTATTTTACAAACTTTTTAATTCTTTCAAAAACTGATGTATCTGGTCCAGAGTAAGGAATACTATAAGAATTTGTTCTGGTTAAAACATCTATACCTTTTGTAAATATAAAGATAAAAAAAATCATAAAGAAAACCACAAAGATTTTTGCAGGATTAAAGTTACCAGTTTCAAAAACGCTCTTTTTTTCTTTATTTGCTTTATGAAAAAATTTAAAAGTTATATAGGTAGCTATTATCAATAAGATATGCCCCATAATAACGCCACTCCACCCAAAAATAAAAGATGAAACTGAAAAAACATACAAGCTAAAAACAGTAGACCAAACAAAACTTAAAACTATCAAGATTTGCAATCTAACGGTTTTTGGTAGAGACCTTAAGTCATTTTTAGAGTCGTCAAACATTATGTTTGCACACTCAATCATCCAATTTCTAAGTTTTTCTATCATTCGATATTTTTATATATATATTTTTAAATGTATATATAAAAATATTTGAAAAAGTAAACTATTATAAATCTCGCGCTAATTTTTTAACCTTTTCCATGTGTTTTTCAAAAGTTTTGTTCTCCATGCCAGGAAGTACCTCGTAAAACCTTAGGTATTTAATTTTCATACCTCCTAGTTTTAAAACTCCTGCTTTTATTCTACGAAATGGCATATTTTGAAACCAAGTTTGTATGCTAAAAATATTTCCACCATAAGTAAGAGATACAATTGCTTGTTTATTTTTTAAAGCACCAGCTTTTGGGTAGCCCCAATTACCAACCACTCTATGAAAAGAGAAAAACCATTTAGGTGCTAAGACTATATCAATCCAATTCTCAAGAATAGAAGACGCTCTTAAATTATAACAAGGAGATATCATCAACATAACATCAGAATTTTCTAATCTTTTTCTATAATCTAGAACCTGATTATTAGGAGGCGATCCATTATAAAAATCTAAAGATTTTTCTTCGTGTAGATTAATTAAATCGACATCATGACCTAATTTTATAGCTTCTTTAATGAATACATCTCTTATACAAGCGTTGAAAGAGTCTTTAGTATTATGGTGTCCATATACAATAAAAATTTTTTTAGGCATTATTATTTTATATTTATCAAAATACCTTAAAAACTTAAACCTAATTTGACCACTCAATCTATTTCTTACCCACACATAATCTGATTAGTTATTATAAAATAATGACTAATGAAAATCAAAATAGAAATGACCTTTTGAAAAATGGTTTTTTAGACAATGAGATAGAAAACTCTAATAAAAGTAAATCAAGAGTAAATATTGATAATTTGATGGCAAAACTAAAAAGAGAAGAGAAAAAAGATAGAAATATAAATATATTTGTAACTTGTTCGCTTCTTTCTATTTTAGCAATAGTTGGTTTCTTAGTAACTGGATAGTCTTAAAGAATTGTAATCAATCCAAAAGCCGTAAGACCAAGTACAGAAAAAAATATTAACTTAAAATTTTCTTTTTTTTCTTTCTTATTATTATGATTAAGTCTTCTGTTTAATTCAATTATGTCTACTTTTTTTTCAACGTCATCTTGAACGTAATGTTTTGTATATTCCTGTTTTATTTGACGTTGAGAGCTTATTTTCATAGTTTTATTACATCAACTGTGCAACAAAGAGTCAATCCAGAAAAAAAAAAAAGTGTCCAATTTAGTTTTTTTTTAAAAGAAGAAAGTTATCTTTTAATCTCATCGTTTTATCAAGAAAAGTCCAGAACCTACACCAACACATATAGCAGAAAATATCCAAGCGCCCTCGTGATCGCTAAAAATAGCTATTCCACCCATAATGACCAAAGCTATACCTAAATTTTTATTACTCATATAAAATATTATAAAGATATAATTAAAATATTATATCTATTTAAATTAATATAGTAAAACTTCCTAAATGAGTGAAAAAACAAATATTCTAAGCTTTGATTTTTTAAATTTAAAAAAATTTTTATTTGAAAAGGTAGAAATAGAGGAAAAAAAATTAAACATGCGTTCACAGCAGATTTTTTCCGCCATATTTCGAAAGGGTCTGAAAGATTTTAATGATCTTACTACAATACCTTTAGACTTAAGGTTAAAGTTAAATAAATTTTTTACTATTAATAATTCAAAAATAGATCAAAAACATCTATCCTCAGACGGTACAATAAAATTTTTAATTAAATTGTTTGATGGAAATAAAGTGGAGTGTGTTTACATACCCGAAAAAACACGAGGCACGATATGTGTTTCATCCCAGGTGGGTTGTAGTTTAACATGTTCATTTTGTAGATCTGGGACTCAAAAATTAGTAAAAAATTTATCAACTTCTGAGATATTAGATCAAGTAATGTTAGTAAAACATGAATTAAAAGATTGGGGAGAAAAAAAAATTATTTCAAATATTGTTTTTATGGGACAGGGTGAGCCATTAATTAATTTTTCTAACCTTAAGAATGCAATAAAAATTTTAAAAGAGGAAAATGGTTTAAATTATAGTAATAAAAAAATTACAATCTCTACATCAGGTATTGCTAATAAAATTTCTGAAGCAGCAAATGAAATAGGAACTTATCTAGCTTTAAGCTTACATGCTCCCAATGACAAACTCAGAGAAAAAATAATGCCGATCAATAGGAAATTTAAAATCAAGGATTTGATTGAACAATTAAAATACTACACTTCAATTGTTAAAGAGCCAATATTTTTAGAGTATGTAATGCTGAAAAATATAAATGATACAGAAGATTGTGCAAAACAATTGGTTAAACTCATGGCTAAGTTTCCATGCAAAGTGAATCTCATCGAATTTAATTCCTGGCCAGGAGTTAAATTTGAACCTACAGAAAGAAAAAACATAGAAAAATTTTCAAAATTTATTCAAAACAAAGGCTACATGTCATTTATTAGAAGAAGCAGAGGAGACGATGTTTTAGCAGCTTGTGGGCAACTAAGAACTGAAAGTAAAAAAAATTCAAAAATCAATTAATAAATTGAGTTTTAGTAAATATCGTATATTTTAGTCATATGGAGTCGTTACTTGTAATTTTAATAATAGCTTTAATTATATTAAATATCGGAATAATTTTTTTCTTGTTCAGAAAAAAAATATTTCAAAAAGAGGATAAAACAGATCAAATTTTAATTGAAGAGGTTAATTCTTTAAAAAATTCTTTCAATCAATCATTTGGGTCTATGAGCAAGGAAATTGCAAAAGACATGACGGGTGCTTTAACAAAGGTAGATGAAAAAGTTGCAGTTTTTAATCAACAAGTAAGTGAATTAAACAAAAGCCAAGATAGTTTTAGCAAAATTCTAAGTGGTGTTAAAACTTATGGTACTTTAGCTGAATTTGGACTTTCCTCTTTGTTAAAGGATTTACTTCCATCATCACAATTTTTAGCTAATGTAAAAATGAAACCTGACGAAACCTCGGAGACGGTAGAATTTGCGATAAAATTAAGAGATGTTTTACTTCCAATAGACAGTCATTGGCCTGTTGAAAAATATAAGGCTATTGATGATGCTTATAATACAAATAACAAAGAAGCGCAGGCCGAAGCAAGAAAAGATTTAGCAGCAGCTTTTCGACTTAAAGCAAAGTCTGTAAATGCCAAATATATTGCTCCTCCCCTAAGTACAGATTTTGCGATTGTTTATGTTCCTACCGAAGGACTATTTTCAGAACTTTCAAGTTATAGAGATCCAAAAACCAAAGAATTATTATTGCAAGAACTCAGAACGAAGTACAAAGTCACTGTTTCAGGTCCCAACACATTGTCTGCTTTATTACAATCTTATCATTTAGGATTTCAAACTTTAAAAGTTCAGCAACATGCGACCCAGATTTATGGTGATTTGAAAACTATTTCATCAAGATTTGAAAAGCATTTTGATGGAATTAAGGACTTAAGAAAAAAACTAGAACAAGCAATTACCGCTACAGATGGTTTTGGAAGAGATGCTAGATCAATAATGAATACTTTGAGTAGCATTAAAAATCCAGAAAAAACAAAAGAGAACGTTCAGGAAAATCCAGAAAAAATTAAAGTCTTAAAATAATTATCTTTTATGTCTAATTTTGTATTCTATGACTTCGAGACAAGCTCATCCAACAAGTATTGGGGTCAAATTATTCAAGTAGGAGCAGTTTTGACTAATGAAAATTTAGAGGAATTAGATAGATACGAAGCAAGATGTAGACTTAGTTCGGGTATAATTCCAGAGGCTATGGCTTTAATTGTAAATAAGTCTTCACCAAAACTTTTAAAAGGATCAAATCTTTCACATTATGAAATGATTAGAGAATTTGTTGATAAATTAAAAAAATGGGGCAAGGCAACTTTTATAGGTTTTAATAGTATTGAGTTTGATGAGGAATTTTTAAGATGCACTCTTTTTCAAACTTTAGAATACCCCTACATAACAAGCACAAATGGCAATACAAGAGGAGACATTTTAAGTTTAGCAAGAGCAGCTAACTTATATTATCCAAAGACTTTAAAAAATCCAATTAATGAAAAAGGAAATGCAGTTTATAAACTTGATCAGTTAGCACCACTTAACGGAATAAAACATGATGAGGCTCACAGTGCAATTTCTGATGTGATAGCCACACTAGGAATAGCAAAAATTATTGCAAAAAAAGCACCAAATGTCTGGAAAGCTAGTCAGCTTACAATGGACAAGTCTCAGTCTTTAGATTTGATAAAAAATGAACTTTATTTTTGTACGAACGAATATTTTTATGGAAAAAGCAGGCCTTATGTTCAAACATTTGTTTGTCAACACCCACAATATCAATGGCCTTTATGTTTTGATTTAAAACATGATCCAAATATTTATTTAAAGATGCCGGTAAAGGAACTTGCTCTAGCATTAAAGAAAAATCCTAAATTTATTAGAACTATTCGACATAATAAGCATCCTATAATAATGAATCCTTCTTACGGAATTGAATTCGATGAATACAAGACCATTGGAATAAATAAACTTTCTCAAAGAGCAAAACAGATTAAAGATGATAAAAATTTTGCAAAAAAAATAAATATTATAAAGCAGGAAGAAGTTGACGAAAAAGATCAGTCTAAATCACAAGAAGATATTTATACCGAAGAAAGTATATATAAAAAGTTTACAAGCTCAGAAGATAACAAAATAATGCCCGAATTTCACAAAGCTGATTGGAATAAAAAAATGACAATTTTGTCAAAATTTAAAGATGAAAGATTAAAATATTTTGGAAAAAAATTATTTTATATGGAAAAACCAGAACTGCTATCAAAATCTGAATTTAACCTTATACACAAAGACGTTGCAAAAAAACTCTTAAGTACTAACAATGAGAATTGGAACACTATACCAAGAACTTATTCAGAAATTGATACACTAAGAGAAAAATTTGAGAGAGAAAAGCAACCAGAAAAATTAGACTTACTTGAAGAAATTAACGTGTACGTTGAAGAGTTGGAGAAAATGTACTCTTCTATCTAGTTGACATTTTTTTAAATATATTTAATTAGGTAGTATGCCAACAAAAGCTATTACAGATGAAAGTTTTGAAACAGATGTAATTAAATCTGAAAAACCTACTGTAGTAGATTTTTGGGCTGAGTGGTGTGGACCCTGCAAGCAAATCGGACCTGCGCTTGAAGAGATATCTGATGAAATGAAAGATCAAGTTGTTATAGCAAAACATAACATAGATAGTGAACCTAATACACCTACAAAGTATGGCATCAAAGGAATACCTACAATGTTACTTTTTAAAAGTGGAGAATTAAAAGCTACTAAAGTAGGAGCAAGTACTAAATCAAATATTGTTGCTTGGATTAAAGAAAATATTTAATTTTTACTTAAAGCATTTCCAACTAGATACAAGCTTCCAAAGATAACAATTATTTTTTTTTTATTATCTGAAATTTTATTAATCGCATTTTGTATTGAGGTAGCAGTATGAGCTTTATAAGTTAACTTCTTAGCTACTTCTGCCAATAGTTCTGACTTAAGAGCATTAGGTTCATCTGGAATAGTTATGGTAATCATTTCTTTAAATATTTTATTAAAATGTTTTAAAAATTTTTCCGGATACTTATTTTTTTTCATTCCCCATATTCCGTAAATTGGTTCTTTGAGTTCTTTTAAATAATTGTAAAGATTTTTTGCACTTTCCTCAGAGTGACATCCATCTACTAAAAGTTTTTCTTTTTTCTTTAAGAGATTTTTAAGTTTACCTTTTTTAATATATTGAACCCTTCCTTCGAATTGAATTTTTGGAATAGTTTTTGTAATAATTTTTTTACTAACACCAAAATCTAAGGCCACTTTTATTGCCAATCCTAAATTTTTAATTAAAGCATTGCTATTTATTAAATTTGTTTCTATTGGAATTAGGTTTTTCTTATCTTTATAAAAGTATTTTTTCTTTCTAAATAAAATTTTCCAATTAGAAAAATAAATTTTTTTACTTGGATTTTTTTTTAATATTTTTTTTATTATTTTCAAATTTTTAAGATTTTGTTCACCTATGTAAATAACGGTATTTTTGCTTAAAAATCCGACTTTTTGTCTGCAAATTTCTCCGATAGTTTTTGGTTTTACCCACTCTTGATGTTGAAAGTTTATATTAGTAATAATTTGTGCCCTTGGTTTATTCCAAAGATTAGTACTGTCTTTTTTAAATAGTAAACCACTTTCTATCAGATTGAAATCGACATTTTTTTGTTCTTTAGCAGCTAATAAGTATATACATGTTAAAAGCTCAAAGAGAGTTAACTTTTTTTTCGTTTTTTCGATTATTTTTTTAAATTTTTTTATCTGACTTATGGAAATAAATTTATTTTTTAACGACATTCTATGTCTCAAGTCATATAAATGAGGACTAGTAAAAGTATTAACTTTTTTATTATTGGCCTCTAAGAAGAACTTAAGAGAAGTAAGCACACTCATTTTACCATCACTACCAATTATGTTAATAGGATTTTTAACTTGTAGATGGGGCTGATTAAGTTTTTTTAAAACCTTTTCTATTCTATTAAGATTTAGATTAATTCTTCTGCTATACTGCTTTTGAAGTTTTTTGTAGAGACTGATCGACTGAGACAACATTTTTGTCTTGATTATTATCTTTTCTCTGCTCGGTTTTCAACAAGACACTTAATATTGTTCCAATTGTTGATTTTAAGTATTTTCTCTCTATTACTAAATCTATTCCCCCATGATCTTTAACATATTCAGCGGTTTGGAACTCCTCAGGCAATGTTTCTCTGACAGTATCAGCTATAACTCTTCTTCCTGCAAAGCCAATGGTTGCTTTAGGCTCTGCTATTAAAATGTCTCCAAGCATTGCCCAAGAAGCTGTTACGCCTCCGGTTGTAGGATCGGTTAATATAACAATATAAGGTAGGTTGTTTTTTTTTAATTCATTTACTGCAAGCACAGTTCTACTCATTTGCATAAGAGCAATAGAACTTTCCATCATTCTTTGACCGCCACTGCAACTAAAAAAAATAAAAGGATTTTTATTTTCTATTGCATTTTGTACTCCGTGAATAAAAGCCTCACCTGACGCTGCACCAACTGAGCCACCTATAAATCTAAAGTCTTGAGCACCAACTGTTACATTAATTTTATTAATTTGGCCTTTTGCTATAGCAACTGCATCATCTTGCTTTGTGATCTTTCTTGCTGCTTCCAGTCTGTCAGTATATTTTTTCTTATCTACAAAGTTTAGAGGATCATCTTTGGGAAGGGGCGATTCTAAAATAGTATATTGATCATTGTCAAACAACATTTGAAATCTTTGTAAGCAAGAAATTTTGTGATGTGCAGCGCACTTAGGACAACAATAAAGATTATTTTTTAAATCATCTTTATAAATTAATTCTTTACATACGCATGTGGTCCATAAAGTTTCATCAGACTTTGAAGCTCTTTTTTTGAATAGAGATTGTATTTTTGGTTTTATAAATTTTGTAATCCAGTTCAAGTTATTTTATCCTTTATTTTAATTACCATCTTATTTAACATTGTGACAGGATTTTGTCTATTCTCTATTGATTTTGAAATAGTTGTGCAAAGTTGAGAACCTACAACAAGTCCGTCTGCTTTTTTCAAAGACGAAATAGTTTTATCAGTGATTCCAAAACCAATTACTAAGTTTTTAGAAGGGTTAATTTTTTTGATTCTTTTATAGTTTTTCATGATATTTTTAGGTGAAATTTTTAGCTTTCCTCCTGTGGTGGATAGCATACTTATATAATAAACCATTTCATGAGAATCCTTTAAAATTTTTTTTATTCTATTTGAAGTAGTAGTAGGTGACAAAAGCTGAACAAGACAAATTGATTTTTTTTTACATTTTTTTGCTAGAGATTTATTTTCAGGCCACGGTAAGTCTACAATGATCAAACCGTCTACACCTGACGATTTACAAGCTTTTAAGAATTGAGCTTCTCCATTTTGAAAAATTAAATTATAATATCCCATTAAAATAACTGGTTTTTTATTTTTTTTTTTAAATTTTTTTACAATTTCAAAAACATCTTTTAATTTTATTCCATTTTTTAAAGCACGGTAAGAACTTTGTTGAATCTGGCCTCCATCTGCAATTGGGGTATTATGAGGAAAACCTAATTCAATTATATCGGCATAATTTGAAATTTTATTTAAAATGTTAAGTGAATTATTTTTTGAGTTATCTCCAGCTACGGTATATGTTAACAAAGCCGGCCTTCCTTCTTTTTTACATTTATTAAATGCTAAACTAATTTTAGATTTCATCTAATATATTTTCCTAATTTTTGTTTGATGATATCTCTATCTTTATAAGAATCACCACAAGAATTTACTATTATAATATTTGACTTATTTAGTTTTGGAGCAATTTTTATTGCTTCAGCGAAAGCATGAGATGGCTCTAGTGATGGTGAAATATTTTCCATCTTAGAAACTAATTGGTAAGCCCTTAAAGCTTCTTCGTCGTTAGCTGAACAGTATCTAGCTCTTTTTGCGTCTTTTAAAAAACAATGTAGTGGTGAAATTCCAGGATAATCTAATCCTGCGCTTATAGACTCTGTATGTCCTATTTGACCCTCTTTATCTTGAATGACATATTGAGCTGCTCCGTGAAGAATACCAATTTTAGATCCGCTTGATAAAGGAGCTGCATGTAAATTACTTTTTTTTGGTCCCCCAGCTTCAACACCAATAAACTCTACTTGTTTTTTATCATAGTCCATAAATTCATTCCAAAAACCCATTGCAGAACTTCCGCCGCCTACACAATTAATTAATTTTAATTTTTTTGGAATTTTTCCAAACTCATCTTTAATCTGAATAATAAGCTCTCTTGAGATTTGTGCTGTGCTCCATGCGCAAATCTTAATAAAAATATTTGGTCCAACGGTGCTTCCTACAGCTAAATGAGACTTATCACAATTAGCTACCCAATAACGCATACATTCACTTACTGCATCAACTAAAGTTTGGCTACCAGTAGTAACTGGCACTATTTCTGCTCCATTTTTTTTAATTGCATCACAGTTAGGTTTTTGTCTTTTAATATCTTTCACTCCCATGAAAATTTTACATTTCAGACCGAATTTCTTTGCTGCCATGCTTAGCATTTTTCCTGCATAACCCGCTCCAGTATCACCACATATATATTTTTTCCCCGCTTTCTTCGCAATTAAAGCATGTACTGTCGCATTATAAATTTTATGAGCTCCGCCATTTGCCTCAGATACAACTTTTGCATAAATCTGGGCACCTCCAAGATGTTTAGTTAGGTTTTCTAATTTTATTAAAGGCGTTGGTGCACCCACATAATTTTTAAAATAATAATCCCTTTCTTTTAAAAATTTTTTGTTTTTTCTTAATTTTTCAAAAAGTGCTGTTAAATCATCGATTGGTTTTTTAAGAGTTTCAGGAATATAATTACCTCCAAATTTACCCCCATAAAGAAAATTTCTATCGTGTTGATCAATTAGAAGCTTACCTTTTTTAATTTTTATCATTAATTTTTTTTATTTTTTTTAAAAATCTTTTAATTTTTTGGATATCTTTAATTTTATTAGTTTCCATAGCACCAGAAACATCAACAATATCTGCTATTTTTTTTATTTTATCAAGTTTGTTGATATTAATATTTCCCGCAATCATTCTAGTGATGTTTTTTGGCACAGTTTTAATCCATTCATAATTCCATTCTAATGATTTATGCAATCCTGTGCTATCAAAAAGAATTATATCTGCTATTTTTTTATACAACTTATATCTCAAAATATCTTTCTCTTTTTTGATTTGCAATGACATAATTATTTTTTTTTTAGTGAATTTTTTAATTTTTTTAATTTTGTTTAACGTAATGTTTCCGTATAACTGAATATAATCTAGTTTTAGTAGGCAGAATTTTTTCAATTCTTTGTTAGAGGGATTTACTAAAACACCTACGTATTTGGTTTTCTTTCTAGGAATATTTGTTAGTTCACGTGCCCTATTAAAATTCACAAATCTATGACTTTTTGGGTAATTCAAAATGAATCCACAAAAGTGAGTTTTGTTATTTACACAAAAAACTACTTCTTTTTTTTTAGAAAGTCCGCAAATTTTAACTTTCATTATTTAGCTGAATTTATGATTTGTTTAATATTTTTTAATGGATTTCCCTCATAGATGGGTCTTCCAATGACAGCATAACAGTTGTTATCTGCTATTCTACAAAATTCTTTATAATTTAGAATTCTTTTTTGATCTTGTTTTTTATTTTTTATCCTAATACCAGGACAAAATATTTTAATTTTTTTTGAAACAGATCTAACAAGTTTAATATCTTGAGGTGAAGAAATCATACCAGATATATTTGATCTTTTAGCCAGAGCTGTTAAAAGCTTTACTTGATTTTTAATAGGTCTCTTAATGCCTATTAGCTCCAAATCTTTTTTGTTCCAAGAAGTTAGAACGCTCACTGCAAGAAGTTTTATTTTGCTCCCTTTAGTTGCTTTTTTAGCTGATTTAAGCATTTCTAATGAACCCATAGCATGAATTGTAAAATATTCTATATTTTTATATTTTTTTACAACTTTAATTGTTTTTGCTACTTGGTTGGGAATGTCAAAAATTTTTGTATCTAAAAATATCGGAAGATTAAATGAGTTAAAATGTTTTAAACCTTTTAGCCCAATTGTATTAAAAAGTTCTAGGCCAATTTTTATACCAGCAATATATTTTTTTGTTTTTTTTGTAACATAAAGTGCTCGTTTAAGTGAATTGAAATCTAATGCTAAAAATATATTTTTTTTCATTTTATAGTTGGTTTATTGATAATTTTTTTTAAGTGTTTTGACATTTTAAATGAAATTTTTTTCTTTTCCGGAACATATATAATCTCATTAGTTTTTGGATTTCTAGCGTTATTTTTTGCTTTTATATTTTTTATACTAAATCTACCAAAATTTCTTAGTTCTACAGATTTATTATTAATCAAGCTATGAGATATTGTGTCAAAAATTATGTTTAAGACTGACTCTAAGATCGAACTATTAAGATTAGGATTTTTTGTTTTTAATTTTTTTATTAGCTCTGATTTTACCAATTAATGTTTTTCTCTTTATTTTTTCTTAGTTTTTTTACCCAGTGCTTTTTCAAATATTCCTTTAAGAGTTGCACCTGATTTAGCCGCACCTGCTCCAAATTTAGCTACTAAAGTTTTTTCTTCGTCTATTTGAGCCTGTTTAACACTTAAGCTTATTTTTCTTGTATTGAGATCAAGTTCTGTAATTTTTGCATCTAACGCGTTACCTGGTGAAAATACCTCTGGGCGAGCATCTGCTGTTTCTTTTGCTAATTGAGATTTTTTAATTGTTACTATGAGTTTTTTATCAGTATCAATACTAACCTTAACACCAGTTTTCATTACTTCATGAATTCTGGTAGTTATAATATCTCCTACTTTTTTCTTATTGTCTTTAAACCAACTCATTGGATCTTTTTCCATTGCTCTTATCGAAAATTTTACTTTATCATCTTTAACTTCAATTAATTTAACTTTTATAATGTCATTTTTCTTAAACTTTTTTAAATCTTCCTCGTTTTCATTAAAAGAGATTTCTTTGTAATGAAGCATACCAGTTAAACCGTTATCTAAGTCAGCAAAGATAGCTTTATCTGTGATATTTTTAATCTTCACTTTAACAACTTCTCCAAGTTTATCTTGCATATTTTTCCAAGGATTCTCTAAAGTTTCTTTATAAGAAAGGGATATTCTTTTAGCTTCTAAATCTATTGAAACAATTTTAACTTTCACTTCTTGTGACGTCGACAAAACTTTGTTTGGTTGAATGTTTTTGTTTGACCAACTTAGTTCACTATTGTGGATTAAACCTTCAATCCCAATCTCTAATCTTACAAACGCACCGTACTCCATTAATTTAGTTACTGTTCCTTTGTATATTGATCCAACTTTATATTTTTTTTCTAAACTTTCATAGGGATCTTCGGTTAGAGCTTTAACAGACGCTGATACTCTATTTGTTTTAGGATCAATTTTTGTTATTTTTACTTTTATGCTTTGTCCAATTGAAACCATGTCAGCAGGTTTTTTCACTCTACCGTGTGAAAGATCTGATACATGAAGCAGCGCGTCTATTCCATTGTTTATATCTAAAAATATACCCCAATCTGTAGTAGCTTTAACTTTGGCATTTTCTACAATGTCACCCTCTTTTAAATTCTTTAATGCCTCTTTTACTTCAGCATCTTTACTTTTTTCTAAAACAGCTCTTCGACTTGTGCAAACATTTCCTCGATTTTTATCTATCCTAGTAGCTATTACTTTAACTGGGATGTTCATTAAGTGATCAAACTTTTTTAAAGGTCTTACATCGATCTGGCTTGCAGGCATAAAAGTGGGCAAGCCCTCTACAGTACAAATGAAACCACCCTTAACTCGACCAGTTATATAACCAACTAGCTCCTCTTGAGTTTCAAAAACTTTTTCCATTTTTTTCCAAGCATTCATTCTTCTCGCTTTTTCTCTGGAAATAATAATCTCACCCTTAAAACTTTCGATTCTTTCTAAATAAACTTCTATTTTTGAACCTACTTTTAGTTTTTCTAATTCGTTGTCGTTTTTAAACTCTTCAATCGGTATCATGCCTTCCATTTTTGCCTTGCAATCTACCACAACAAAATTCTTTGTAATTTCAGTAACAGTTGCCTTGATAATCTCGTTTTCTTTAAATTTTCTTTCTTTGAAGTCTTCGTTTAATAAACTTTCAAATTCCTTTGCAGAATTTGTTTTTTGTTTTAAGGTTGTTTCAATTGCCATATTTATTTTTAATTCTCTTTTCTATAACTTCTGACATTTTATTAATCATGCCAGCAATATTTCTTAATTTCCCGGTGTCCACAATTATCCCATCAGAGCTTTTCAGTAAAGGGCTATTCTTCCTATTCCTGTCTCTATAATTCCTTATTTTTAATGATTTTTTGATATCTTTAAGAGTAATTTTATAGTTTGTTTTTCTTAACTCCTTAAACCTTCTTTTAGAAGCTATATTCAAACTACATTTAAAAAAAAACTTAATATCTGCTTTTGGCAAAATAACAGTTCCAATATCTCTGCCCTCTATGCATATTTTTTTATGTTTTTTAGCATATTTTTTTTGAAAAATTTTAAGTATATCCCTAATTTTTTTCTCTCTAGCTATTATTGAAGTATGTTCCGAAATTTTGGGTGAGTGAAGATTAATTTTTTCAAGTTTTTTTAAATTCAATTTATCAAATTTTTTTTTTAAAAAATTATATCTATTTTTATACTTATATTTTAATAGCAAGTAACTAGCGTATCTATATAATAATCCTGATGATAAAAATTTCAGTCCAAATTTTTTAGAAATAAGTTTAGCTCCTGTTGTTTTGCCACTAGCTGCCGATCCATCAGCCGCTATAATGAGTTTATGATTTTTTTTTAATTTCAAATTTACCGCCAAGTAATTTAATAATTTTTAAAAATGAAGGAGAAGAGCTATAAACTGTTTCAAAATTCTTAATTTCACTTTTAATTCCTGTTACAAGAGAAAGTATAACTGTAGACATACATATTCTATGATCTCCTAGATTTGGTATTTTAATTAAAGATTTATTTTTCAATTTATCAGATCCATAAATTGTCAATTGATCTTTTTTTGATTTAGATTTTATTCCTATTTGTTTTAAAATATTCTGCATTTCTTTAATTCTATTGCTTTCTTTATTTGCTAAATCCTCAATACCTTTAAAATTAGACACACCTGATGTAAGCGCAGCTATTACAAACAGTATAGGGTATTCATCGGTAGATGAAACATAATAATCAGAACTAGCCTTCAAAGGTTTTATTTTACTACTCTTTACAAAAATGTCTCCTACTTCTTCATTATTTATTTTTTTAATATTTTTAAATTTTATGTTTGCTCCGAATTTTTTAAGTAATTTATAATAACCGATTCTTCTAGGATTTAGTCCGACGTTTTTTATTATAAGAAAATTATTTTTTCCTAATAATGTTAACGCAGTAAAAAAAGCTGCTGAGCTAGGATCAGAGGGAATATTTAATTTTAAAGGTTTCAAAAATTGTTTTCCATTTATTTTTATCAAATTTCTCTTTTTTGAGTCTTGTTTAATTTTAATAACCTTAGAATTTTGCAAAAGCATATTTTCGGTTGGATTTCTACTTTTTTTTTCTTCAAGAATATTTGTTACTCCATATGAGTTGAGTCCAGCAAAAATTACTGCACTTTTTAATTGCGCTGATACCCTTGATTTATAATTTATTCCAATAGGCATTTCCGATGAAACTATTTCCATTGGAAAATTAAATTTATTTACCGGGTGGAACGTGGCACCAAACTCACTCATTAGATTGATCAATTTTTTCATACTTCTTTTATTGAGCGATTGATCACCTTTAAGTTTTACTTTAATTTTAGGGTTGGTAGACATAATGCCAATTAGCAACCTTGCAAGTGTACCTGAGTTTCCGCAGTTTAATATTTTATTTTTTTTTATCTTTAGGCTTCCTAATCCTTTACCATAAACTAAATAATTTCCTTTTTTCTTTTTGATAATTTTTACTCCCAAATTTTTTAGACATGAAATAGTTGAAAAAACATCCTCAGACTCAAGTATATTTTTAAACTCAGAAATACCTTGGCTTATAGAGCCTATTAAAAATGATCTAATTGAAATTGATTTATCAAAATCTACAATTATTTTTTTATTATAATTTTTAATTTTTTTGGAAATTATGACCGTAAAACTTTTTTTAGACATTTCTTTTATGAATTATATGAAGAACCAAAGTATAATTCTATAGCTTTAGAAGATTTGAGAATTTCACTTGGAGTTCCTTTTGCTATAATAGATTGCTCCCCAAGAACATAAGCCCTATCTACAATATCAAATAAATTTCTTACTTGGTGATCAGTTACAAGTATTGCACATCCGTATGATTGAAGTTTTAAAATATATTTTTGTATATCTTGGACTACTATAGGGTCTAAAGCTGCCATCGGCTCGTCTAGCAAAACAACACTAGGGTTATTAATTAATAATCTTGCTATCATAAGTCTTCTAACTTCTCCGCCTGATAAAACACTACTGTGCAAATTTCTTAAATGTTGTAAATTGAATTCATCTAAAAGTTTTTCAACTAAATTAATTTGTTTATCCGTATCTTTAATAGATAATTGACAAATACCCAACAGGTTATCGTAAACAGACATTCCAAATACACTTCTATTTTGACTTAAATATCCAATACCTGATTTTGCTCTAAGGTGAATAGGTTTTTCAGTAATATCTTTTCCATTAACTAATATCTTGCCGGCATCAGCTTGATGTTCTCCAATTATTGTTCCATAAAGAGTTGATTTACCTGATCCATTGGGTCCTAATAATCCAACTATCTCTCCTGGATACATTTCCATATTTATTTTTTTTAATATAGGGCGACCATCAAATGATTTGCTAATATCTTTAACTTGAAAAGCAGGCTTGTCTTTTTTAAATTTTATTATTCTGAAACCTTTTTTCATTTTTCTTTAACTTTTACTTTAACTTTATTATTGTCAAACATTGAAGCCGCAACATTTTTATTTGATAAATTAATAACCACTTTATCAGCAAGTATATCACCTTGTATACTTTCTCCCTTAACATTTCCAGAGATAGTTACGAGGGTGTCTTTACTTAAGTAATCAAGCTTATCAGAAAATATCGTATTAGTTAAATAAACTGCTTTTATATTATCTCTAAATTTCATATCTAACGTTTTATTATTATAAACCCCATTGTCACTATCAACCGTTAAAACTGTTCCATCTTTAAAATAAAACGTAGCATTCATAACTGTCATGTTTATTATTTCAGGTGATTCTAAGTCAAATTCAGCTGATTTAGATTTAACTAGGTATCTGTTTCCATTTAAATCAATACCTTTATATTCAACATCTTCAAAAATATTTGTGTTTAGATTTGATGTCTCTGTTTTCAAACTTTCTTCGATTATTTCAACTTCAACGCCCTTGTCTTTATAAGTAATATAAAGCAATAATAACGTGAATAAAAAAATAAAAATTTGAATAATAAATATATTTTTCTTTCTTTTTGTCACTTAATTCCATACTTTAAAAGAGAGTGTATATGAACAATCCCTTTAAGTTTTTTATTTTTATTTTTTTTATCAGTATTTACTAACAAACTTGTAATTTTTTTATCGCTCATTAAAGAAAGAGCTTTAGACGCAGGCAAGTTCTCTGAAACGAAAAAGGGATTAGAAGTCATAAATTTTTGTATACTATCTTCTTTAGTCAGATGCTTCATACCTCTTCTAGCATCACCATCAGTAATGATTCCTTTTACAATATTCTTTTGAGTGACAACGACCATACCTAATTTTTTTTTTGCTATAATTTTTGTTGCATCGTAAATATTTTTATTAATATTAATTATAGGAAGTTTTTTCCCTTTAATCATTATATCCTTTACAAGAAGTAAAGTTTGACCAATATTTCCTCCTGGGTGGAATACTTTAAATTTATCTTTAGAAAATTTTATTTTATTCATAAGTGCCACTGCTAAGCTGTCACCAAAAATAAGTGACATACTTGTGCTTGTAGTTGGTACCATGCCAGTTGGGTCTGCTTCTCTTACTTTCGGTAAAAGAATTGGAACATCTGATGCGTTAAATAAAATACTATCTTTTTTAGATGCGATACCGATTATCTTAATACCAAAACGGTTCGCATATCGAAGCATATTAGAAATTTCAGAAGTATTGCCTGAGTAAGAAAAGACAACTAATAAATCTTTTTTTTCTATTTGACCTAGATCACCATGGTTTGCCTCACCAGGGTTTAAAAAAAATGATGAAACACCAACCGACGAAAGAGTGGCAGAAATTTTTCTTGCAATCAAACCACTTTTACCTACTCCCGCAGTAATAACTTTTCCTTTACATGAAGCTATCATCTCAACAGCTTTAATAAAATTATTATTGAAAACTTTATTAATTTTTTTTAATTCTGAAATTTGAATCGCTGCAGATCTTTTTGCAATTTTTATGTAATTTTTTTTAGTCATTAATGCTCAAAAATATCAAATTTGAAACCAGTTTGATCTAGTTCAACTCTTGTATCTAAAAAATTAATACAGTTTTTATAAAGATCTAATCTTTTTTCCCTAATTAGCATTTTTTCTAATTCATCTTTTATTTTATGAAGATAAATAACATCGTTAGCTGCGTACTCTAATTGTTTATCTGTAAAATCGTTTATATTTTTATTCCAGTCACTGCTGCCTTGTCTTTTATCTAAACTTTTATTACAAAATTCCTGAACAAGATTTTTTAAACCATGGGCATCAGTATAAGTTCTTACAATTTTAGAAGCGATTTTTGTATCAAAAATATTTTTTATTTTACATTTTAAAAAGTACTCTAAAGCACTTTTATCGAATCTTAAAAAATGTCCGATTTTCATTATTTTAGGATTAGCCAAAACAGAAACTAAGTTCGGGGCATCATAATTTTTTTTGTTTGGTTGAATAATATAAACATCAGAATTTTCACTACAGATTTGTATTAAGCTTAATTTATCTCTTTCAGGAATTTGAAGACCGGTCGCTTCAGTATCGATAGCTACACTGCCTTTAAATGAGTTCGATATTTCTAAGCTTATGTCACCTTGAATTTTGTGTATTTTTGCCATACGTATTCTCAATACCATGAATGATTACCCAATAGCAACAATCCTTGGCGGAGGAGGTTTTATAGGAAGATATCTTGTCAGAAATTTGACGAAGAAAAACTATAGGTGCATTATTCCTACAAGAAATTCTTTTTTGAAAGGATACTTGAAGACTCAAGCACCACCAGGAGCTATTGAATTTATAGATTGGAGTTTAAAAGATCTCTCAAAAATCAAAACTGCTATTGGAGAGTCCGATGTAGTAATAAATCTAATAGGTATTCTTTTTGAAAATAGAAAACAAAAATTTTCTAAAATTCATACTGAAATACCAGATATAATTTCAAAACTTTGTGTTAATACAGACGTAAAAAAATTTATTCATGTTTCTGCTATAGGTGCAAATCCAGACTCGAAATCTAATTATCAGAAGACAAAATTTAATGGAGAAGTAAAGGCACTCGAAAATTTTAAACAAACAGTTATTGTTAGACCGAGTGTTGTATGTGGACCAGAAGACAATTTCACAAACTTATTTTCTAAATTAAGTTTTTCACCAGTTATTCCAGTAATTAGTATAAATTATAAATTTCAACCAATTCTTGTTAACGATGTAGCTAATGCAATAACAAAGATTATAGAAATCAAAAACAACAACGGAAAAATTTACGAGCTTGGAGGACCTAAAGTAATTTCATTTGGGGACATGGTAAAATCTATTTTAAATACTATTTACAAAAAAAGATTTGTTTTTAATATGCCTATGCCTATAGCCAAATTTCAAAGTAATATTTTAAGTTTGTTGCCAGGCCCTCCTATTTTAACTTCAGATCAATGCGAAATATTATCAGAGGCAGATAATGTTGTTTCCGAAGACCATTTAACTTTAAAAGACTTAGATTTAAAGCCAAAAGATGTAGAAGAAGAAATGAAAAGTTGGTTATGGAGGTATAGAACTGGTGGAGAATTTGCGAAGAAGACTTAATTTTTTAAAAGTATTTTTTTAAAAAAAGCATCTTGTATAAATTTTTTTTCTTGAACAACAGCAAATTTAGTATTTTTATTTCTATATAAAAAGATATTTTTATGCGTACTATTTATATCATTTTTTTTAATTCTTGACCCGTGGTCAGACAATATAAAAATGTCTAAATTTTTAAAAGTATTATCTTTTTTTAATTCATTAAAAAATTCGTCTAAAAATTTTATTGTGCAAATTCTATCATAATTATGTCTTTTTACTTTTTCTTTTTCATCAATTAACGAGAACGAACCCATTGCTAGCTTTCCACTATAGTTACAGTTCTGGTCTAGTCCAAAAGGTTTATGGGTAACCATAGAGTGCACAAAAATAAGATCAAATTTTTCCGAATTGATATCTTTTTTAACTTTTCTTAATAAATCAAGAAAAGCTGCTTTTTCACCGCTTGATTTTTCAAGTCCATCGATTAACTCAAATTGTATTAAAATTCTCCAAGTTATTGATCCAATACTTGTTCCATAAAGTTTCCAACCATTAATAGACCTAGTTAAAAAAGTATCTTTAAAACCGTTTATGTAATTCGTTTGAGTAAATTGATTAAATTGTTGGCATTTGATTACCTTTTTATTTTTACAATAATTAATATGCATGCCCTCATAGACAGAAATTGAATTAAAATTATCAAATAATTTATTTTTGGTTATGTTGTACTCAGTATAAAAATTATCAGAAAGTTCAGAGTAATCTTTTTCATTAATTTTATCAGAGACATCATTATTTAATATTTTTGATATAGATCTTATCGATTGTGGAAAAGTCGAGTAAATATTTGTATAAATACTAAAGTCATGCTCTTTAGCAAAAACTTTTGCCATTAAATCAAATTTTTCTCCAAGCTCTGTTTGACTTTCAAAACTACCTAAGCCACCCATTTCATCTAGTAAAAAAACAACTTTTGAACGTTTAAAATTTAATTTTGCCTCTGTATTATCAAATTCATTTAAATTTTTGTATAATTTTGACCCATCAATTACACTAAATGTAAAAATCACAAAAACAAATGAAGAGACAATTATTACTCCTTTAGTTTTCAATTTTTTTGAAATAAAAAAAATCAAACTAAAAATAATTATTATTATAACAAGAGAAGATAAATATACATTTTGAAATAGTGGTAAAAATATATCTTTATTAGGCAAAACAATATCGTTGTGCAGGGAAAGACTATTATCTATTCCAAAAGTTAAAATGATAGCAATATAAAAATAAAATAGATTTTTTCTTTTATTTAAAATATTAAGAATTATATAGTTAATTATTATTAGAATTAAAAAAAAAACTCCAATATATATATAATCAGTATATTGAAATTTAAATTTTATTAGCCAAACTGGAAAAAAACAAACAATAAATAGTAAATTATACCCTAGCATATTCAAATAGCTTTCTTCCTGATGCACTAATTTTTACGCTAGAAATAATTTTAGTTTTTCGGCTTAAAAGATTTACAAAATTTTCTTCGTTGTAATCTGGAAAAATATCACCTTTCAAAATTATCATTGATTGAACTGTTTCATCTTGTTTAGGAACGAATTCAATCAATCCTTTAGGAGCGAAAGAAACCAACCAATCAATAGTTTGATCTAAAGGAATATTTTTTGAAACTGCCAAGTGATGTTCAATAGCTAATGCAATTAAGGCGTCAAATTTGAGTCTTAATTTTAAACCCTTTCTTTCAGACTCATTCCATCCCATATTTGTACTAGGATTCGTGGCATCAAGGTATAAAGGCAAAAAAGAATAATTATTTTTCTTTGATTTTAGATAAGCTTTATCCACTGCATTTAGATCAAAGTCAAAACCAATCACTTTATTGCAGCCACTTTTTAAACTTTCAATAGAATAAAAACCATCATTACAACCTACGTCAGCTACCAAATTAAAATCATTTCTTTTGATAAAATTTTTTACATTTTCTTTTTTGAATAGTTCTTCTTCTTTAGAATAAGTGTTGTCAGTAGAATAATTTTCCCAAACACTGCTTCTTTTGTAAGCCTCAAGTTTAGAAATAGTCTTTTTTAACTGCTTGAGTAAAGATAGATAAGATTTTTTGGAAAAATTTTTTAACCCCTTAAGTTTTTTTTTTGGAAAAATTTGGACTTTTAATTGTTTTTTTGTCTAATTTACTTAGCATATATACTTGCAGAAAAATACTTGGTGAAAGTTTGTCGGTAAAGCTAAGCATGGCATTTAAATCAGATGTTGTTATTCCCTCTAAATTTCCCTTAAACCAATTATTGAAATAAATCTCTTTTTTTGAACTGAGTAAAAGCGGATTTAAAAAATTTTCACAAAACTGTTTATGACCGTACCAATACATACCTTCTTTGTATTGATTGATAGAAAGAACGTCTATGAATACTGGTTTTGACCCATCAAATTGAATGTTATAAGCACTACTATCTATTAAAACAGCATTTTTATCCAAAAGATAAATTTGAAAATCTAAATGGTGCAATGCAGCATCCTTAAGCTGATTGAATGACCACTCAAAAGGATAAGAGATAAAATCTATTAATTTATGCTGAAGAATATATTTCGAGTTAGGAAATTCTCTTTGAATTTCTTTGTCATTAATTTCTTTAGTATCTATAAGGAAACCGTCTTCAATTGATTTATTAAGAATGCCAGACGATTTGATAAATTCGTACCTCTCATATCCTTGAGGGGAAATCTGCCTATAAACCTTATTGCTTTTATAAAAAATTTTTCCTGCAGGGTCTCTGAAGGAACCTAGATCAAAATCCATCTTTAATTTTGTTTTTCATCCTTATTTTTATTAAATATTTTTTTGATTAAATTCTTAAATCTTTGCCAATATAGGCCAATTGTTGCTCCGACAGCCGCAATAAGCCCTAACAAAGCTTGAAGTATTATGCTTCCTGTACCAGGATCTAAATAGGCATATGCATTTTGATAATTTAGAATAAATAAGAAAAAAGATATCAAAAAAATTTTCATAAATTAATGTTTACATATATAATTGGATGATGACAATATTATTTTTATCGTTAGCTGTAATTATTGCAATTGTTGTTATCTTAGTTTCTAAAAAACCACAGAAGGGTTTACTAAACTTGGACCAACTCTTTTTTGTGTAGCCAATATGACAGTTTGTATATTTTGTCTCTCAAAAGCAATGAGTGTGATACCTGTTGGTTTTACTTACGCTACATATGGGGCATTAACGATAACAGCAGTGACTTTATTTGGTATATTTAAATACAATCAAACTCCT
>MDTB01029365.1_pt1 | contig 74819 bp, 69 predicted proteins | sample 811161 | NCBI WGS metagenome assembly MDTB01 (sample SAMN05326650, study PRJNA326480) | marine metagenome | isolation source: seawater | place: Mediterranean Sea | collected 2009 | reverse complement strand
GTAATAAATCTAGGCATCTTACCAACCCCAGTTAATTATTATTCAATGTTTCATCTCGGTATCTCAGGAGCAGTTCAAATAACAGGTTCTCATAATCCGCCGGAGTTCAATGGATTTAAATTATCTTATGATAAAAAAGCTGTTTATGGAAAATCAATTCAAAAATTATATCATTTAATTGATATAAATGATTTTGAGCAGGGTAAGGGGACTGAAACAAGATATAATATTTTGCCTAGCTATAAAAAAATGATTTTGGGGAAAATTAAACTCGATAGACATATGAAAGTTGTCTTGGATTGTGGTAATGCGGCAGGTTGTATTAATGCACCAGATATTCTTAGCAGTTTAGATTTAGATTTAGTCCAATTATTTTGCGAAAAGGATGGAACCTTTCCGAACCATCATCCAGATCCCAGTGTTAAATCAAATCTTATTGAACTTATCAAAGAAATGAAAACTGGTAAATATGATATTGGCATAGCATTTGATGGTGATGCCGATCGAATAGGAGTTATCGATGAAAAAGGTGAGATGCTTTGGTCTGATCAAATCATTGCCTTATTTTTGCCTGAAGTCATTAAAAACGGTGAAACAATTCTCTTTGATGTAAAGTGTTCACAAGCTTTAGAGGATATGATAAAAAAATATGGTGGTAATCCTGTAATGTGGAAAACTGGTCATTCTCTCATCAAAGAAAAAATGATTGAATTACAGTGTAAATTGGGTGGAGAAATGAGTGGCCATATTTTTTTTGCAGATGATTACTATGGCTATGATGATGCAATATACGTTGCGGCTCGATTGATCCAGTTGCTATCAAAGACAAAAAAAACTCTTTCTGATTTAAGATCAGAATTACCTATATACCACTCAACGCCTGAGTTAAGGCTGGAAATTGAAAATGATAAAGAAAAATTTAGAATCGCCGATCAGGCAATATCTTATTTTAAACAAAATTATAACTGTATCACAGTAGATGGAGTAAGGATAAAATTCTCAGATGGTTGGGCTCTTGTTAGGCAATCAAATACACAGCCAGTGATTGTTTGTAGGTTTGAAGCAAAAACAGCTGAAAGGATGAATGAAATCCAGAGCTTAGTTATGGATAAGCTTAGAGAGTTTGGATCTTTTAATTTAGGCGGTCACTAGTGTCATCCTTTCATGAGCTTATTTACTTTATCCGTGATGAAGTTAATAGTTCATTAAGAAAATTTTCATTTCCTGATCAACCAAGATATCTATATGATCCAATACGATATATGATATCAGGAAAGGGAAAGCGATATCGTCCTATTTTAGTTCATTTGTCTGGCAGAGCATTTCGTGTAGATCCAAATGCATTAATGGATATGTCCATGGCAGTAGAGTTTATGCATAATTTTACCTTAGCTCACGATGATATAATGGACCAAGATGATCAAAGGCATGGAAAAGAGACGGTACACAAAAAGTGGGATGTTTCTTCTGCTATACTTGCTGGAGATGGATTATTTACCATTAGTCAATTATTAATTAACAACTTAGAAAGTTCTTCAAATAAAATATATTATATTTTTAATAAATCCGCCCTGGATATATGTGAGGGACAGGCTATGGATATACAGTATGAAAATGATAGGTCTGTTAGTCCAAAGCAATATATTAATATGATAAAGAAAAAAACTGGTGCACTCCTGGGAGCTTGTGCTTCCATGCCTGCATTAATGGCAGGGAAAAAAGAAAAGACTATTGAAAAGGTCTATAAATTTGGTGAGAGTCTTGGATGCGGTTACCAAATCCAAGATGATTTGCTTGAAATCTATAGCGATCCCAGAGAAATGGGAAAAAGTTTAGGCAGTGATATTGTATCTGGAAAACAGACACTTATGGTAATTTTAGCTAGAGAAAATGAAAAAAATGAATGGGAAAAAATAATAAATAACAAAACAAAGCCGTCATTAAAAACCTTGAGAGCATTTTTTTCAAAATTTGGAATAGATCAAGAGGCAAAACATGTTGCTGAATCATATTTTAATGAGGCCCGTCTCTGTCTAAAAGAAATTCCTAACTCAGATTTTTCAGAATTGTTCAAATTTATAAATCTTTTAGAGAAAAGGAAATATTGATGCCAAATTATAATGACCCAGAAAATATGTTTGATGCAATTTGGAATTTTTCAGAAAATATTGAGGATGCTTTTAGTATTGGTGAAAATATTTCTCTAAAAAATCATTATAAAAATATTGACCATATTATCATCTCAGGAATGGGTGGTTCTGCCATTGGAGGTGATTTTGTTTCTGCATTAGAGTCAAAATCATTATCAATACCATTGACAGTTTTACGTGGATATTCTCTGCCTTTTTGGATCAATAAAAATACATTAGTAATTTGCTCATCATACTCTGGAAATACAGAGGAGACCTTATCTGTTTTAGATCATGCAAAAAGAAAAAACCTAAAAATTTGCGGAATAACTACTGGGGGGGCACTTGCGCAAAGACTAAAAGAAATGGGTAAAGATATTGTTATAATTCCAAAAGGTTTACAACCAAGAGCTGCAATAGCATACTCATTTATTCCTATGATCGCTTTACTTGAAAAAATCGGTGTTTTGTCCTCCGATTTTCGGAATAAAATACCAGATATATTAAAATTATTAAAAGAAAAACGGAAAATATATTCTACTGGTATGATTGATAATCCAGTATTCAGATTATCAAAATTAATTAAAAATCGAATTCCGGTAATTTATTCAGATTCATCAACAATGAGGATCGCTGCTAATCGTTTGAAAGGTCAATTAGCTGAAAATAGTAAAATGCTTTCTTGGAACAATGAGCTACCGGAGTTGAATCATAATGAAATTGTCGGGTGGGAAAATAATGCCAAACTTTTTTCAAATTTATATATAATATGGCTCAAGGATATAGATGATCATAAACGAGTTAAATTAAGAATGGAGATTAGTTCAGAAATTTTAAAAAACTTAAAAATAGAACAGTATGAACTTTTGATGGATGGGAATTCCTTTCAAGAGAGATTTCTCCATATGATTCATTATGGAGATTGGTTAAGTTTCTGGTGCGCAATATTGCATAATACAGATCCAAGCCCAGTTGAAAAAATACATATTCTCAAGCAAGAATTATCAACACGATTATGATAAAAGTAAAAGTACAAAAAATTTCGTATCACCCACCAAGTCGAAGCTATGCAGTTATATTACGCGAGATTGATGGTGATAGGTGTATGCCTGTAATTGTTGGTAGTTTTGAAGCTCAATCTATTGCTTTAGCTATAGAAGTAGTAGAAACACCAAGGCCTTTAACTCACGATTTAATTTGTGACTTGATAAATGATATTAATGGAGAATTAAATACTATAGAAATTCATAATCTATCGGATGGAGTATTTTATGCAAGAATGGAGTTCTATATAAAAGAAATTGGTCAAAAAATAATTGATGCAAGACCAAGCGATGCCATTGCTGTGGCACTGCGCATGAATACTCCAATTCTTGTATCGAAGGATGTAATGCTAAAAGCAAGCATTATTGAGGAGGCCGTAGATGAAAATAAGAAAATAGAAAAAAAAGTTAATCTATCTATTAATGTTTTAAAAGAAAAATTAAAGTCCGCTGTAGAAAAAGAAGAATATGAAATAGCTGCAAAAATAAGAGACAAAATTAGTAAAATGGAATCCTAAAAAACTACTTCCATTTCCTCTAATGCAATTTTGGCTGCTAACTGCTCAGCAGTTTTTTTGTTTGATCCTTGTCCTGATCGGTATAGCGTTTCCCCAATTTTTACTTGTACCTCAAAAATTCTCTCATGATCTGGCCCCGAAACATCTTTGACCAAAAAATTTGGATTATCAATCTCTTTTGAATGACAGTATTCTATTAAAAGACCTTTATAATTTGTGGTTTTCCAGGCATCATTTCTAAATGTCCAAACAGTTTTTATTATCAGTCTACTACAGGGTTTTATACCACCATCTAAATACATCGCACCAATCAATGATTCGAAGAGATTTGCAAGTTGTTTTTCAGCAATTTTAGCTACTCTCAAGTCAACATGAGATTCGATTTTAAGATAATCCATCAAATTTAACAATGTGCCCATTTTGGCAAGATAAGATTTTTGAACCAAGGTAGAACGTTTTTGAGTCATAAGACCCTCATCTCCCTCAGGGAATTCCCTTAAAAGTTCTCTTGTCACAATTAGATCTATTACTGCATCCCCAAGAAATTCTAACCTTTCATAATTCATACTTGGTTGGGAGTTCAGAGATTTATGAGTAAAAGCCTGATTAAGATAATGCTTGTTTTGAAATTTGTAGTTTATTTTTTTTTCTAGGACTGTAGACCAAGATTTTGCTCTAATTAGAGAATTTATTATATAAAAAAAATTCAAACGTATTTACTAAAGCATAGTACAGCATTGTGGCCACCAAATCCAAATGTATTAGATAAAGATGAATTGATCTTATGTTCTTGTGCAACATTTGGCACATAGTCTAGGTCGCAGTCAGGGTCAGGTTTCTCATAATTTATTGTTGGTGGTATTAATTGATGAAAAATAGATTTAATTGTTAAAACTGCCTCAATGCCTCCTGCAGCGCCAAGAAGGTGACCAGTCATGGATTTGGTTGAACTCACTTTTAGTTTATCTGCATGTTCTTTGAAAAGGTTTCTTATTGCAGAACTTTCGTTTTTATCATTAAATGGTGTAGAGGTACCATGTGCATTGATGTAATCTATATCTGTGAAATTCAACTGAGCATCTTTTATAGCTTTCCCCATAGCAATACTAGCACCCGATCCCATTGGCGCTGGTTGAGTAATATGGAAAGCGTCATCTGTTGCTCCATATCCTGATAATTCAGCTAGAATTGTTGCACCTCTTTTTATTGCATGTTCCTCTTTTTCAATAATTAATATTCCAGCACCTTCACCTAAAACAAACCCATCTCTTCCTGCATCAAACGGTCTGCTAGCTTTTTGGGGATATTCACAAGATTGTGAAAGAGCTTTCATGTTGGCAAATCCAGATATGCATAATCCAGTGATGCTTGCTTCAGTTCCTCCTGTGATCATTACATCTGCATCTCCAGCTTGGATCAACCTCATAGCTATACCTATAGCATCTGTCGCTGAAGCACATGCTGAGGTTACCGTTTGATTTGGACCGCGAAAACCCCAGCGAATTGCTAAGTGACCACCGGCGATATTGGAAATCATTTTGGGTACAAATAAAGGGGATACTCTCCTCGCACCTTTTGTTTCTAAAATGGTGTGCTGACTTTCCAATGTTTGAATTCCTCCTACTCCTGTTCCAATAGTTACACCAACTCTGTCCAAATCTAAATTATTATAACCAATCAAATTTGCCATTTGCAATGCTTCTTGTGAAGCACAAATGGCATAAATTGTGAAAGGATCTAGTTTTCTTAATTCTTTGGAATTAAAATATTTTTCAGTATTAAAATTATTTAACTCACCTGCGATTGTAACTCTATGACCTTTAGTGTCAAAATAGGTAATTGGTCCTATACCACTAATACCTTTTAATGTATTTAACCAAAATTCATCTACACCATTTCCATTTGGTGCAAGCGCACCAAGGCCAGTAACAACTATTTTTTCTCTTGTCATTTGTGGTTTAGTTAATCCTTAATTTTATCAATATAATCAACAGCACTTCCAACGGTAGTAATGTTTTCCGCATCCTCATCTGGTATTTCAATCCCAAATTCCTCTTCAAATTCCATAATGAGTTCAACAGTATCTAGTGAATCGGCGCCAAGATCATTCACAAAATGAGCCTCAGATATTATGCTGGACTCCTCAACACCAAGCTTATCGATTATGACCTCTTTTACTTTATCAAATGTTGACATTTTTTCTCCTTTTTTAGTTTATTATTCTGCCACCATCAATTGTGATGGTTTGGCCTGTTATATAACTTGCCTCATCAGAGGCAAGATAAAGTGCGGCAAATGCAATATCCTCTGCTACACCAAGTCTTCCAATTGGAATTTTATTTAATATTTCTCTTTTTATAGTTTCGTTGAACTCGTTTGTCATTTCGGTCTGGATCCATCCAGGAGCAATACAATTTACTGTGATACCTCTTGATGCAACTTCTTTTGCTACAGATTTAGTAAATCCAATTAACCCCGCCTTTGAGGCGGCATAGTTTGCTTGACCAGAATTTCCAGTAAGACCAACAATTGACGTAATGTTTATTATGCGTCCTTTACGGTTTTTTATCATGGGTTTTATGACTGTTTTCGTACAATGGAACGCACCTTTAAGGTTAATATTTAAAACCATATCCCAATCTTCTTCTTTCATTCGTAATAATAAAGAATCTTTAGTTATTCCTGCATTGTTAACAAGGATGTCAATTTTTCCATAGTTTAGAATAACATTTTGCATCATATCATAAATATTATCTTTAACACCAATGTCACAGCTAGTATAGCTTGAGGATCCGCCATTTGAATTAATTTTTTCAGACAGTTGCTCAATTTTATCAGTTGTTCTAGCAACGCAAACTACATGAGCACCAGCATTTGCAAAAGTTGTAGCGATAGTTTTCCCAATCCCGCGGGAAGCACCTGTTACAATAGCCACTTTATCACTGAGGTCTAACATATAATTACTCAAGATCAGTTAAAGATTCTATACCTGTTATTGGAATTTCTGAACAAATACGTTTTGAGAGGCCTTGAAGTATTTTTCCGGGACCAATTTCCAGAAAATTATTAATACCATTTTGAACCATATTTTTAATTGATTTTTCCCATAATACTGGACTTACAATTTGACGGATTAACAGTTTTTTTATTTCTGTGCCATTTTTTATTGGTTTTGCATTGACATTTGCATAGACTGGATATTTAGAGTCTTTAATTTCAATAGAATTTAATTTAACAGCAAGGGATTCACGTGCGGGTTCCATAAGTGGGGAATGAAAAGCTCCACTGACATTTAACAAGGTTACCAATTTGGCACCTTTGTCTTTGGCTAAGCTCATTATTACATTCAATGCATGATTATTACCAGAAATAACAATCTGTTTGTCTGAATTAATATTTGCTGGTACTACTATTCCAATACCTTGGTAATTATTACAAAGACTAATTACAGTATTTTTGCTTAGCCCTATGATTGCAGCCATAGAACCTTCATTGTGTAAACCTATTTGGTCCATTCTCTCTGATCTGGTTTTTACTAAATCTAAACCTTTTTCAAAATCTATTGCCTCTCCGATAGTGAGAGCTGAGTATTCTCCTAAACTGTGGCCAGCGAGGGCATTTGGTTTAAAACCTTTCGCTAATAACAATTTCCCTAATATAACACTTATGATGTAAATAGCTGGTTGAGTATTTTTAGTTTTTTTTAATTCTTCAGTTGGACCTTCAAAAATAATGTTTTGAATATCATAGCCCAAAATGTTATTGGCTATTTTAAAATGACTTTTGCCAATGTTTGTTTTTAAAAACAAATCATGACCCATTCCAACCTTTTGTGAGCCTTGTCCTGGAAAAAGCCAACCGCTACTCATAGATTAGTATTCCATTGAATTAACATACTACCCCATGTAAAACCTGCTCCAAATGCTGAAAGTAAAAGAATATCACCATTATTTAATCTACCATTTTCACTAGCTTCATTTATACCTATTGGAATAGTACCAGCAGTGGTGTTCCCATATTTATCTATGTTGATCAATATTTGATTTTCATTTAATTTGCATCGATTTGCAGTAGCATTAATAATTCTTTTGTTGGCCTGATGGGGAATAAATAATTTAATATCATTTGAGGACATTTTATTTTGATCAAGAATTTCTTTTGATACATCAGCCATTCCTTTGACAGCGAATTTATAAACTGTCTTTCCATCTTGTCTTAAGTAATGTTTTTTTGATTTAACTGAATCTATTGTAGCTGGATATCGGCTACCACCGCCAGGCATAATTAAATATTTACCACCAGAGCCATCCATTCTAAGAATTGAATCAATAATTCCACCTTCTTGTTTAGAACGTTCTAGTATTACACCACCACCACCATCACCAAATAAAATACAAACATTTCTGTCTTCATAATCCATTATCGTACTCATTGCATCAGCACCAATTACTATAATTTTTTTATATTTTTCAGATTCAATAAATTTTGCTCCAGTTTCTAGCCCGTACAAAAAACCAGTGCATGCAGCATTTAAATCGAAACCCCAAGCATTTGATGCGCCAATGTTTTTCTGAACAATTGAAGCTGTTGAAGGAGCAAAATAATCAGGGGTACATGTAGAAATTATTATCAAATCGATTTCGTCAGGGGACAAACCTCGTTTATCGAGGAGTTGATTTGCTATGTTGGTACAGAGGTCCGAGGTAGCCTCAGTTTCACTCACGATATGCCGCTTTACAATACCAGTTCTGCTTTTTATCCATTCATCTGAAGTATCAAGGAACTTTTCTAAATCAAGATTTGTAAGGGTTTTCTTAGGTACGTAATGAGCTGTAGCAGTTATTGTAGCATTAGTATTCATTGTTGTTAAAAAATTAAAAAATTATTTAATTTTAAGTTTTGAGGCTATTGGCTTGATGGTTCAATTAATCTAAGACACCGGTATAACTGGTCGACCACGATAATACCCACAATTTGGACAGGCACGGTGAGACATTTTTGTTTGACCACATTGAGGACATTTGGTTGTGCCTATTAATTTTGATTTGTAGTGAGTACGACGTTTACGGCTACGAGATTTTGATTGTCTTCTTTTTGGCAGTGCCATAGATGCTCCTTAAACTTAATTTAATTTTAATTTTTTTAACGCCTTGAACATGTTATTATTTTTGAGATCAAATTTACAACTACAATTAACATGGTTTAAGTTTTTACCACATTGATTACAAAGGCCTTTGCAATTATTTAAACATAATGATTTGATAGGTTTTTCAAGAATAATCATGTCAGATATTAAATCGCTAATGTCAATATAATCATTCTTCTCAGGCAAAAATATAATTTCAGATTCGTACTTTTCGTCTCTCTTATCACTAGGCGAAACTAAAAAATTGATTTTCAAATCATAATTTTCGTTGAAAGAATTAAGACATCTATCACATTCTAATTTCAGTTTTACTTTTAAATTTCCGTACAATTTAAAATATTTCATGAATTTAACGCTCGATAAATTGCAAATAATTCTGTCATCAAGAAAATTTATTCCTTTTTCAGGAAGATCTTGGGAGCTTACTTCAAATAGCTTTTTATTCATGCCTAATTCTAAATCTGATCGTAATATTTTCATTTCAATGGAGTGGAAATAATATTAGTGATAAAATATAAACTGCTGATGAGGGATTTTGGATTGGCCTCAAAAATTTACTCATTCCTCTGAGTCGTCAAAATCATTCACAGCCAATTGTTTCGAAATATTTTCATTATTGTAAAAACTTAAATCTTCATTATCAATTAAATCATCTTCGTCTCGTCTTTTTAATAAATCATCATTATCTGAATTCTTTTTAAAAATTATAAACTCAATAGTTTTTCCGACCGCCAGAATACTGAAACCATAAGAAAAAATAGTTAATAACATTAAAAACATAAAAAGAGAGAATATAACGCCTGCGAAGACATCAACGTTCGAAAAGTTAAAAACAGGCTTATCGATTTCAGAAAGAAGGTATGATAAATCCATCATTCCTAGTTTTTTAAGTTGAAATATAAGATTATCAGAAAAAACAATTTCATTTGAGAAAATAAAAAAGTTATTAATTTTTTCTTGTATTATGGTTCCAAAAACTTTCTGAATTAAACCTATGCCTGCAGTTCCTACCCATGTTAAGGTGATAATTCCTAAATAGGATAGAGGAAATATGATGGAGTTGTATAAAATTATTCTCCAAGGCTGAGACCAAGTAATCGAATATGATTGGAACAACGTACCCATTGTGTCTTCTTCATATGTTCCAACTATTGCTGGGGCATAGAAAATAGAAACTAGGGTTACCAAAATCGTATAAATAGTAAATATTGATCCAACTAAATAGATAGGGAAGGGGATAACATAGAAATAAGAACCTATGACAGGGATACTACAAATGTACGCAAAAAAGATACCAAAAATGAGAAATAGGAAAATAATAAACAAAAGGGAAATTGAAGTTAAAACGACTGGATGCCAATGTTTTTTAACATAACCCCACGCATTATCTCCGGTAAAGAAATCATTTCCCTTTAATTGTTTTAAGGTAATACGACTAACTCCTGCAAAACTAAACATAATTGAAGTTAGCCAAATTGCTATCCCAAATACATAAAAAAGCCAAGCAACCACTGATGCATCGGTTGCAAATAAATGTGGATATAGACCATGTTTATCTAACATTTGTGAGAATGGTTGGCCAGAAATAGAAAGAGCTACGTAAGATAAAATCCAGTAAAAAACAAAACCTACAGTATTTCCAGTTACGATGACCCATATTTTTTTCCCGCTTAGAGCTAATCTTGGAGCACGGAAAATATCTCTAAAATCAAAGTATAAATTCGTTGGAACCATTTTTAGGATATCCTAGTTTGTATTCTGTTCTTTTCTAACGAAGTCTACCCAAGTGGCCATCCCTAATTGCTTAGAAACTTCTTTTGCAGTTTCATAAGCAGAATTTATATTGTCATAACTTCCAATTCTTACTCTGTAAAAAATTTGATCTGATTGCTGAAAAATAACTTTTTGTATGTAAGCGTCAAAACCTTGACCAATGAGCTTGTCTGCATACGACTCAGCATCTTTAAGTAACTTTTTTGAAACAACTTGAATAGTGTACCTATCAGTTCTTTCAGGAATGCTTGCTATCCTTTTTTTTGCAGCAGGTTTTGATTCTAATATTGGTTTTTTAATTGGCGAAGCAATAACTTCAGTTGGAATTTCAACTACAGGAGAAGCTTCAATATTTTCTTGAATGGAATTTTCATAGTCAGATTCATTATAATCTTCCTCCTCAATATTATCATCAAAAGCCTCATCATCTAAAGTTTCATCTGCTATGTCCTCTTCGCTTAATTCTTCATTTAGCCAATCCTCAGGAGGGTCAGAGTTTTTCGGAGTATCAGTTTTTAAATTATCTTGGTTAACTTCATCAGCATTTTCAATAGAAAAAGCCCAACTTTGATTAGAAATCTCATCACCATACTTTGAAACAACAACATCTACAATATAATTACCGGGATAGTCCGGTTCAAATATCATTTTCATTCCTCCATCTGATGAAACTAAATCAGAGGAGTTTAATAATGATCCATCTGGTTGCTCAATAAGTATCCATGTGTAGTCAACATCGTTAGTTTGATCAGGGTTTTTCGCAGCAATAACTATTTCCTCACCCACATAGCCCTCAATCCCCTTATCTGCACAAGAGATAAAAATTGTTATAATAGTAAATAAGGTTATGATTTTGTTCATAATTGAAAATTATTATTGAGTGCTTAAAAGTTCACTATCAGAAAAGAAAAAGGCAATCTCTTTTTGAGCATTTTCATCACTATCAGAGCCGTGGACTGCATTTTCTTGCACATTTGCTGCAAATTCACTTCTTATTGTACCTTTCTTAGCTTCATTTGGGTTTGTAGCACCGATAGTTTTTCGCCATTCTTCTACAGCGTTATCCTTTTCTAAAGCCAAAACCATACATGGACCTGATGTCATAAATTTAATTAACTCATTAAAGAAAGGACGCTCTTTATGAACATCATAAAAACCTTTAGCCTGGTCAGCTGTCATATGAAGCAGTTTTGCTGAAATTATATCAAAGCCAGCTTGAATTATCTTATCGTAGACTCTTCCTGTATATTTATTTTTAACTGCGTCTGGCTTAATTATTGCAAATGTTTTATTACTCATTTTTATCCTTTTTATTTTAAACCATAATACTTTTCATTTTTTGGCCTATGTTTGCAACAGATTTCGATACTTCAATACCACACTCTTTAAGGATTCTCATTTTTGCTTCAGCAGTATCATCACCGCCAGAAACTATTGCACCTGCATGACCCATTCGCCTACCAGGGGGCGCTGTTTGTCCTGCTATGAATCCCACAATTGGTTTTGACATATTATTTTTTGCCCATCTTGCAGCCTCTATTTCCATTTGACCCCCAATTTCACCAATTATAACAACACCCTCTGTTTGTGAATCTTTTTCAAATAGCTCTAAGCAATCTCTCATCGTTGTGCCAATTATAGGATCACCACCGATTCCAATCGCAGTAGTTTGTCCTAATCCTGCATCAACGAGTTGATCTATTGCTTCATATGTAAGGGTACCAGATTTGGAAATTACACCAATGTTACCCTTTTTACATATAAATCCAGGCATGATACCTAATTTACACTCGCCAACTGTAATAATACCTGGACAATTTGGACCAATTAAACGGGTGTTAGTTCGACTTATTATTTTTTTTACTCTTAACATATCGTTAACAGGAACACCTTCTGTAATACAAACAATCAAAGAAATACCGGCATAGCAAGCTTCAATTATAGCATCAGCGGCAAAGGAGGGAGGTACAAAAACTATGGATGTGTTTGCACCAGTACCATTTACAGCCTCTTCTACACTATTGTACACAGGTACCATTTCATTCAGTGTCTTATGTCCGCCTTTTCCAGGCGTAACACCTGAAACTATATTGGTCCCATAATCAATCATTTGGGCAGAATGGAACTGACCTTCAGATCCTGTAACTCCTTGAACAAGGACTCTTGAGTTATTATCGATTAAAATAGACATTTTACTCTCCCTTATGTCCTGAGGCAGCATTCACTACTTTTTGTGCTGCATCCTCCATTCCTTTTGAAGAAATAATTGATAGCCCAGAAGAATTTAGTATTTCTTGAGCTTGATTCGAATTTGTTCCTTCAAGTCTTACAACAACAGGCACAGTTAATCCCAATTCTTTTACTGCTTGTATTACCCCATTGGCTACTCTATCGCAGCGCACAATTCCTCCAAAAATATTAATTAGTATAGCCCGAACATTTTCATCTGATAAAATAATGCGAAAGCCATTTTTAACAGTTTCAGCACTAGCCGTGCCCCCAACATCTAAAAAATTAGCTGGTTCGCCACCAGCGAGTTTTATTATGTCCATGGTGGCCATTGCAAGTCCAGCTCCATTTACCATACAGCCAACATTACCATCAAGTCTTATGTAATTTAAGTTATATTTTCCAGCCTCGACCTCCATATCATCTTCTTCGGAAAGGTCTCTCATATTTATAATTTCTGGGTGTCGAAAAAGAGCATTACCGTCAAAGTTAAATTTAGAGTCAAGAGCGATAATATTATTATCCTGGGTTTGAATTAACGGGTTAATTTCTAGTAGCGAAGCATCGGTTGAACAGTAACATTCGTACATATTCATAAAAATCTTACAAGCTTCCTTAAAAGCATTGCCTTTTATCCTTAGTCCATAAGCTAATTTTCTAGCTTGAAAGGATCTCATTCCTACAAGCGGATTGATCCATATCTTAATAATTTTTTCTGGGTGCACTTCAGCTATTTTTTCGATTTCAACGCCACCTTCTTTTGAAACTATGAAAACATCCATCTCTTTTGCTCTATCCAAAGTAATAGCTGCATAGTATTCTTCTAAAATATTTGCTCCTTTTTCAACGTATAAACAAAGAACTTTTTTCCCATTTAGTCCAGTTTGGTGGGTAACAAGATTCATATTTAAAATTTTTGAAGATATTGTTTCTACCTCATCGATATTGTGAGCTAATTTTACACCGCCACCTTTCCCTCGACCTCCAGCGTGGATTTGGGCTTTTATAACAACTGTTTTTGATCCTAACTGATTATAAGCATTTACTGCTTCTTCAACAGAGAAAACAGGTACCCCAATCGGAACTGGTATACTAAACTTTCGAAAGATTTCTTTTCCTTGATATTCATGTACTTTCATAAACCAAACCTCATAAGTATGAAAACATATTGATAATTTTAATATAATAATTTAGAGATATTTAAATCATCATGATAATAATGCATTAAGATTCTTTTGATATTAGATAAAAAATCTTTTGAATTAAAATTTATAAATAGTGGCAATTAGTAAAAAAAAATAATAAAACAAAGTTTAATCATAGGATGTCTAAATTATTTCGATCAAAAGTAGCAAAGATTAAAGTTAATCATTTTTAAGGAATGGGTAACGATAATTAGTTGGTGGTTGGAGAAGTTCTTTTACTGTTCTTATCGAAATCCATCGTTGAAGATTATAAACCGAGCCTGCCTTATCATTTGTTCCTGATGAACGTGCACCCCCAAAGGGTTGTTGACCCACAACAGCACCGGTAGGTTTATCATTGATATAAAAGTTACCAGCGGAATGGACAAGTTGTTTTGTTGCTTCTTTTATGGCTAATTCATCCTGTCCTATAACAGACCCTGTCAAACCATAAGGAGAAGTTTTATTAACAAGCGAAATAATAGATTTCCACTCGCTAGGTTTGTATATGTATATTGTTAGAATTGGCCCAAATATTTCCTCTACCATTGTCTTAAAATGTGGATTCAAAGTAATGATTGTGGTTGGAGTTATAAAATATCCTTTTGAGTCGTCATATGTGCCACCAGTTATAATTTTTGCATCATTTGAATTGTTAACATACTCAATATATGTTTTAATTGAATTGAAAGCTTTCTGATTAATTACGGCATTAACAAAGTTTTTAAAGTTGCGAGGAGAACCAACCTTTATAGTGTTTATTTCACTGATGTAGTTCGTTTTTATTTTTTCCCAAAGATTTTCAGGGATGTAAGCACGCGATAAAGCCGAACATTTTTGCCCTTGATATTCAAAAGCTCCTCGAATCATTGATGTAATTAACACCTTATGATTTGCTGACTCATGGACTAGACAATAACCTTTTCCCCCAGTTTCTCCTACAATTCTAGGGTAATTTTTGTAATTGTTAATGTTAGAGCCAATTTTTGAGAAAATATTTTGAAAAGTTTGGGTTGAACCAGTAAAGTGAATTCCTGCGAGATTTTTGTTTTTTAAAATAATATTTGCAATTTTATTTCCGGAGCCAGGAATAAAGTTAATTACTCCTTTTGGTAGGCCAGCTTCAATTAATAATTGACTAATAAAATAGCTAGAGTAAACTGCAGATGAAGCTGGTTTCCAAATTGAAACATTTCCCATTATAACTGGGGCAGTGGGTAGATTACCAGAAATTGATGTGAAGTTAAATGGTGTTATCGCAAAAACAAATCCTTCTAAAGAGCGATATTCAAAATAATTTTTAGTGCCTTTAGGAGAAATTAAAGACTGATTTGAATATATTTGTTCAGCAAATTGACAATTAAAGTTAAAAAAGTCTATTAATTCGCAAGCAGAGTCTATCTCAGCCTGATGTACATTTTTACTTTGGTTGAGCATTGTGGATGCATTAATAATGTTTCTCCATGGGCCACTTAGTAATTCAGCTGCTTTTCTAAAAATATCAGTCCTCTGAGACAAAGAGCTATTGGACCATGATTGCCAAGATTTCAGAGAATTTTCAATTGCATGTGCAATTTCTTTTTTCCCGGCTTTATGATATTTTGCCAGTATGTGCTTGTGGTTATGCGGAATAATGGAATATCCAAAATTACCTGTTCGTATTTCTTCACCATTTATTATAATAGGGATGTCTATAATTTTTGAGCACAATTCATCATATTTATTGATTAAACTAGCTCGTTCAATTGATCCTGGCTTGTAAGTTTTTATTTTTTCATTAGTTGCTTTAAAAATTTTCATTATGTCCCCAAGAAACTAATTAGATCTATAAGATATTATATTACTAAATAAACTCTTTCAGTGGCGATATTAAAATATCTATAGTATTACAAAGTAGATTCAACTAGAAGCTAATTTAAATTCATTTAAAGCATTTTTCATAGCTTTCAAATTTGGTGCAGTAACAAGCTTTTTCCTAAACACAGATGCTCCAGGGAAACCTTTGATATAATTTGAGAAATGTTTTCGCATAAGGTTTGTTCCTGCTGATTCACCGCGACTTTTTACTAATAAATTAAAGTGTCTATTGCAAATTTTTGATATTTCTTTGAGAGTTGGATTCGGGGGAGCTGTGATACCATTCAAATGAGCCTTTGCTTGCTCAAAAAACCATGGATTTCCCTGTGCTGCTCTTGCAACCATTACTGCATCGCAATTTGTTTTTTCAAACATAGACATCATGTCTTCAGTATTTCTAATATCTCCATTGCCGATTACAGGAATATTTACAGAATTTTTTAAGATTCTTATGTATTCCCAATCAGCATTTCCGGTATATCTTTGTTTTGTAGTTCTTGCATGAAGCGTTATTGCTTTGACACCAATTTTTTCTAGTCTGTATCCCGCTTCCGGTATTATTATGCTATCAAAATTCCATCCCATTCTCATTTTAACCGTAACCGGAATATTGGGGACAGACTCTACGACTGCTGCGGTAATATCATCCATTAGACAAAGATCTTTCAAAGCTGCTGAACCCCCGCCTTTTTTAGTAATTTTTGGGACTGGGCATCCATAATTAATATCTAAAATATCTGGTTGAAAATTTTCAACTACATACTTGGCAGCAAGGCTCATTGTCTCTGAATTATTTCCAAAAATTTGTATACCTATAGGTCTCTCTATTTGTTTAAAATGTATTAGATCAAGAGTTTTTGTATTTTCTCGTATGATTCCATCAGCAGAAACAAACTCTGAATAAACTAAACCGGCTCCCATTTCTTTACATAATATTCTAAATGGATAATCAGTAACACCAGCCATCGGAGCTAGGAATACAGGTATATCAATTAATATATTTCCAATTTTCATATTACTTAATTTAAAAATTAATATACATCATTAAATATGCAATATCCTTTATTATCCGTGATTATACCTGTTTTCAATGAAAAGAATACTTGCCTAGAACTTATTAAACGTGTGAAAAATGTTAATCTTGAAAAACAGATAATAGTTGTAAATGATGGATCAACAGATGGCACTGAAAAATTGCTAACATCTATTGATGGTATTTTACTTATAAATAGAGAAAAAAATTATGGAAAGGGGGCTGCAGTGCGTATAGCCATTCCATTTTGTAAAGGTCAATACATTATTTTGCAAGATGGAGATTTAGAATATGATCCAAGTGAATATCACAAACTACTTCAGCCTATCTTAGATCAAAAGGCGGATGTTGTGTTTGGAAGTAGGTGGTTGAAAAAAAACAATAAAAATAGTTCATACCACACCCTTGGAAATAAAATGATAACCTGGTTCTCAAATTTCATTAATGGAAAAAAGATAACTGACGTTGCATCATGTTATAAAGTATTTCCAGTAAAGTATTTTAAAGAATTAAAATTAAAATCTGAGGGTTTTGGCTTGGAAACCGAAATTGCAGCGAAAGTTTTCAGGAAAGGTTATGTTGTTGAGGAGGTATCCGTAGATTATAATAGAAGAAGAGTAGATGAGGGGAAAAAGCTCAGACTAATTGATGGATTAATTTCAGCATGGAGTTGTGTTAGGTTTAGGTATTTAGATTAATTGACTTTTTGAAAGAAAGAAGGTTTTACTATATTGGTTTGATTATTAAATTATATATCAATTAAACTTATATAAAAAAACTGAGATAATCTTATGAGTAGGGTATGTGATGTAACGGGAAAAAAACCGATGTATGGTAATAATGTAAGCCATGCACACAATAAAAGTAGGCGTCGTTTTAATATTAATCTTCAGAAAAAGAAATTTTGGCTACCTGATGAAAAAAAATATATTACGCTCAGAATTTCAGCAAGGGGTATGCGAATTATTGATAAAAAAGGTATTTCAAAAGTGGTTAAAGAGATTCGATCCCGAGGCGTAAAAGTCTAAATTTTATTATCAAATAAAAAAATTAAAAAAGCCCCAAATTTTTGGGGCCTTTTTTTAACCATATAATAAAGAAATATTATTTAATCATGTTGTCTTCTAATGAAAGCTGGTACTTCCAGATCCTGCCCATAAATTACCTTAGGCGTTTCTTGAGTATCATCGAATTTTAGTACTGGCGATACTTGCTCTTTATTAATTTTTACTTGATCTAAATCATTTTGAACATGTAGGGGTTTATTTTCTTGCTCTTGAAGTGACCTAGTATGAGTAGTTTTAGGTGCTTTATCAGAAATAGTTTCTGATTCCATATCTTGTATTGTTTTTGGTATATGAAAACCAGTGGCAATTACTGTTACTCTTATTTCGTCATTCATTTCGGGATCTATTACCGCTCCGAAAATAATATTTGCGGACGGACCTGCCTCCTCAAAAATAATACTAGTTGCTTCATTCGCTTCCATCAATGTCAGATCATTACCGCCTGTTATATTTACGAGGACACCTTGCGCTCCCTTAATACTTGCATCATCAAGCAGAGGACTGGAGATAGCTTGTTGAGCAGCTAAAACCGCTCTTTCATCACCAGAAGCTGTCCCTGTACCCATTATAGCCTCTCCCATGTTCTTCATAATAGTCTCAACATCCGCAAAGTCTAAATTTATAACACCTTGTACATTTATAAGATCAGAGATACCTTTGGCGGCCTGGTGTAATATTGTATCTGCCATATTGAAAGCCTCTGGAAGAGTTGTTGACTTATCAACTATATTCATCAACTTTTGGTTTGGAATAGCAATAACTGTATCACAGGTTTTTTTCATTTCAGATAACCCTTCAAGGGCCCTGTTCATTCTTTTTGGTCCCTCAAAACTGAAAGGTAGAGTAATAATACCTACGGTTAAGACACCTTTTTCTCTAGAAATTTGTGCTACTACCGGCGCAGCGCCTGTTCCAGTTCCTCCACCCATCCCAGCAGTTATAAAGACCATATCGGCTCCATCAAGCATATTGGAAATCACTTCTCTATCTGCTTCTAGGGCCTCTCTCCCAACTCCGGAGTTAGCACCAGCACCGAGACCTTTTGTTAAGTTTTTACCAATCTGAACTTTTTGTTCAGCAGGGTTGTTATCTAGATCTTGAGCATCAGTATTAATTGCAATGAAATCAACTCCTTGCATTCCTGATGTTATCATGCGCGTTACTGCATTGCCTCCAGCGCCTCCAACTCCAATTACTTTTAAATTAGCTTTTTGTTCCGATAGACTATCAAACTCAAATAGCATGATGGTACTCCTTTTATTATATTGGTTAAAATAATTCCTCGATATTGTTTCGAATTTTTTTAAAAAATCCTTTCAAACCTTCATTAAGAGATTTCGGACCTCTTATATAATCAATCCCAAAATATGGCCAAAGTAATAAACCTAAAGCAGTGGCATATCGTGGGTCTTCAGCAACATCATTTATGCCCTCAATATTTTTGGGGATTCCTATTCTCACCTTGGTATTAACATTCTCTTTAATTAGGTATTCTAGGTTCCTTAGATTAGCACCGCCTCCTGTCAGGACCATACCATAGGTAAGGGGGTCGGTTATGTCTGCTCTAGAGATTTCTCTAGTTACCATTTGAAAAATTTCTTGCATCCTTGCCTCCGCATATCTTGAAAGCTCCTTTTCTTGTATAGTTCTGTTCAAACTGTCTTCCTTACCAGATATATCAATTTCAAGTTTTTCAGATGAGAGAGAGGATTTTGCTGAGGCATACTTAATCTTAAGTTCTTCTGCCTCTTTTAAGCCTATTTGTAACATAACAGCTATATCATTTGTAACACTGGATGCACCAATTGGTATAACTGCTGAGTGCCTTATCGACCCATTAGAAAACACAACAACATTAGTAGTTGAGGCTCCAATTTCTGCTAAAGTAACACCTAATTCTTTTTCATCCTCAGTTAATACTGTTAAAGCAGAAGCCAATGGTTGGAAAACTAATCCTTCAACATTAATACCTAATTCTTCAACACAATTCACTAAATTATTTATTGCTGTAGTTGCAGCGGTTATAAGGTGAACTCGCCCTTCTAGCCTTCTTCCAGTCATACCCATTGGGTTTTTTATTTGATCAATAGTATCAACTAAATATTCTTGAGGAATAGTATGTAAGATATCTCTGTCCACTGGAAGTGAAATAGCTTGAGCAAGGTCTAAGACTTGATCTATATCATTCAAATTAATTGTTCGATTTATAATATTATTCGAACTTCCATTTCTCCGGTTCATGGCAATCGCAGCTTGTGTATTAAGACTTCTAACGTGATCCCCAGTAATACTTATGATTACTTTTGTAATTTTTTGGTTTGCCATCAATTCAGCTTCGCTTATGGAATATTCTAACCTATCAATTAATTGATCTCGATCGATGATCATTCCTTTTTTAATTCCAGCCGAAGGGGATGTAGCAATACCCAATAATTTCATTTTTTCTTTGGTGCTAATTTTTTCTCCAATAACGCAGGTAGTTGAATCTGATCCAATATCCAGGCCAGCAATAATATTAATACTCTGTCCATGACCAATTGGTTTCATGACCTTCTTTCCTTTGCTATAATCTGATTATTGTATCTCATATCTAAATAAAAAAAATTTGTTAGAGCATGTTTTGGATTTAGGTTCATGCTGAATTGGTTTAAGATTTCTATTTTTTCTAATATTTCATCACTTCCTAATAATATTTTAGTAGGTTCTTCGGAAAGAATTAATTCGATGTTATCTTCAGATGTTTGTCTTATCTCAGATAAATCGTCATAAATGTGAGGATAATCTTTTTGCATCTTTTTTAGCCACTTTATTGATCTCTTGACATTAATAGATAAAACTTTTTCCCCTAATGGATATAATTCATTAGCTAAATTAAAATTAGATAAAGTGGGGAGAGAAAAAGATAAAATGTTTTCTAAATTGGGAAGAACATAACCTTCTGCATCCAACATAATCATGGGATTTGTATTAAGTATAGCAATTGGTTTTCTTTCTACAATCTCTACATAAATTTTTCCTGGAAAATGATAACTAATTCTTGAAGCAAAAACATAAGGATGATCTCCTAGCTCCTCAGTCAGCATATTTAAATTGATGTCGTTGTAATTTGATCCGATTAGTTTATCAAAAATATCAGAATATTCATCGGCTTTGATAATTTTTGTAGTTGAGAAAACTATTTCTTGGACATTGAGATGCCTTACATTCTTTGCCCATGAGAATGAGCAAAAAACAATTAAAATTTGGAAAGAAATGATTAATCCGAAATAAATAAATTTTTGGAATCGTTTATAATTTTTTAATTTAATAAGCATACGATTCAAACTCTTTACTTTTAAACCCAATGGTTTTTATCTCTAATTCTAATTTTATATTAAATTTTTTGTAAACTTCCGCTCTTGCGATCTTAATTAGCTCCGTAATATCTTTTGCACAAGCATTACCATGATTGATAAAAAAATTTGCATGGTGACTTGAGATTTCGGCTCCACCTATTTTAGTGCCCTTTAATCCTACTTGGTCAATTAAGTACCCAGCGGCATTATCTGGAGGGTTTTTAAAAACACTTCCCGCTGATCTGTACCTTAATGGCTGGGATGATTTACGACCCAAACTTGCTTTTTCTTTTTTTTCCTTAATTTTTGAAGGATCTTCTTTCTTAAGCTCAAAGCGAGCAAGCAAAATAAACTCATTATCTAAAAATGTTGAAAAACGATATTTGAAATCTATTTGATTTCGATTTAATGTTATCACATCACCATTCATTTTCATTATATCCACATTATTAAGTGTATTCGATATTTCGCTTCCAAAAGCTCCTGCATTCATTACAAGCGCACCCCCAAGTGTTCCAGGAACCCCAATAAGACTTTCCATCCCTGTTAAGTTTCTTTTCAAAGATTCTTTGACTATTCGGCCCAGCATTACTCCTGATTCAGCACTCAAGTGATTTTCATTGAATTCGAGTTTAGTCAATACCTTTGCCGGTGTAACTACAATACCTTTGATTCCCTTGTCTGAAATAAGGATATTTGATCCTGTTCCAAGAAAATATGTTTTTATTTTATGCTTTTTTGAAAATCTCAATATTGATGATAAATCATCTTTATCAAAGGGGGTAATAAAAGCAGTAACAGGTCCCCCAATACCATAAGTTGTATGGCGTGACATTGGTTCATTCTCCAAGACCTTTCCCCTAGCAATTGATCTTAATTCAGGTAAAAACTTCAATTTTTCATACCAAGATTATTTTTTTCTAAATAGAGGGCATAGTCTTCACTAAATCTCCAGATACTTCCAGCTCCCAGTGTAATTATCATATCATTATCTTGTATTGCGTGATCAAGCTTTTTTGGGATATCATTAAAATCAGGTACTAGATAACACAGATTGTGCCCCAATTTTTTACATTCAATGTAAATTAATTCTGAGCTGATGCCTGCGATTGGTTCTTCTCTTGCAGGATAAATACTTGTAATAAAAATAATGTCAGCTTGTTGCAATGATTGTGCAAATTCTCTAAAAAACGCTTTTGTTCTACTGAATAAGTGCGGTTGAAAAACAGCAATGATTCTCCTATTCCATCCATCTTTTGCTGCCTTTAGAGTTACTCTAATTTCGGTAGGGTGGTGTGCATAATCATCTACTACAATTATGTTTTTACTTTTTGTCTTTATGTCAAATCTCCGCCTTACTCCATCATAATTTTTAAGACTTGATTTTATTGATTCAAAAGAAAGGCCCATTTCCAATCCTACAGTTATAGCCGCTAAGGAGTTCAGAACATTATGCTCGCCAGGAAGAGCAACCTGAATTTCTCCAAGGTTTTCTTTCGCGCGAAAGACAGAGTATGTGGATTTATTTTCCTTAAATCGTATGTTTTCCGCACGATAGACCGCATCCCTCGACTTACCATAGGTTGTCATGGGCCTTTCAATTTTTGTTAATATTTCTCTTACTCCGGGTGAGTCAATGCATATAATGACCTCTCCGTAAAATGGAACCGATTTACAAAATTTTAAGAATGTATTTTTCAGATCATCTATATCTTTGTAACAGTCAGTGTGCTCTAGTTCAATATTTGTGATAATAGCAATTGTTGGCTTGAGAGCTAGAAAGCTTCGGTCATATTCATCAGCTTCAACTACAATAATATTTCCATCACCCAATTTTGAATTAGTATTTAAATTATGGACAAGCCCGCCAACAACTAAAGTTGGGTCTAGATTACAATTAGATAAAATTGATCCAATTAATGAAGAAGTGCTTGTTTTTCCATGTGTGCCTCCAACTGCGATACTAGTTTCTTTTAATGAAATAAGTTCGGCTAACATTTCTGCTCGCTTGATAACGGGAATTCCAATCTGTCTAGCTTTTTTAAGCTCTGAGTTTTCAGATTGAACTGCACTAGAATATACTAGGACATCAGCTCTACCAACATTTTTAGGGTCGTGTCCAATGGTCACCTCGATGCCAAGGCGATTTAATCTTTCTGTATTTTCGGATTTTGAAATATCTGAACCACTAATTGTGAATTTCAGATTTAGAAGAAGCTCCGCGATTCCACTCATTCCAATACCACCAATACCTACGAAATGTATATTCTTTATTTTACGAAAACTCATTTGGTAATCTCTAAAATTTGATCAACTATTTCTCTAGTTGCATTTGGTTTTCCTAATAACCTCGACGAAGACGACATTTTTGTTAATTCATTTTGGTTATGTATCAGAGTAATAATTGAATGTAATAATTGCTTTGGCTTTAGCAATTTTTGGGAAAGGATCTTTGCAGCACCTGCATCAACAAGAGCCTGTGCATTTTTAGTTTGATGATTACCAGCTGCATACGGGTATGGAATCAAAATGCTAGCTTTACCACTCAAGGTTATTTCTGATAGCGTCAGCGCACCACTTCTGCATATAATCAAATCAGCAAGAGCATATGCCCCTGCCATATCGTTTATGAAAGGAGTGATGAATGTGTTTTTAGTTGAATAATGTTTATACTTAATGTAATCCTTATCACCTGTTTGCCATATTATTTGTAAACCAGCATAAGTCAAATTTTTTATGATTGAAAATATCATCTTATTTAAATAAGCAGAGCCTTGGCTCCCACCAAATAAAAATATAGTTTTATTTTTTAATGAGAGATTAAATTTTTTCGAAGCTTCTATTTTAGAACCATTAGCAATTCCTTTTCGAACAGGGTTACCAGTTAAGATTGTTTCTCTTTTAAGGTATTCATTCGCTTCTTCAAAAGCAATGCAAGTAGCATCAGATTTACTCGCAAACCAACGGGTAGTTATTCCCGGAAAAGAATTTTGCTCTTGCAGTACAATAGGGTAGGAGTACCTTTTTCGAGTTGCCATGAATAATGGTAACGCAGAAGCATATCCGCCAGTTCCCACAATTATTTGAGGGATAAAGTCCTTAAATAAAGTTCTCATCTTATAAAAAGATTTAATTATTTTTGAAGGTAAAAGAACATTTCTTGAAAAGCTTTGAAAACCAAACCCTCTTTGCAAACCTCTCATTGGTAAAAGTGTATGCCACACATCTTTAACTGGAAAAACTTTAGCCTCTAATCCAAAGATAGATCCTACATAATGAATTTTCGTAAGAGGTTCACGTCTTTGTATTTCTTCTCCTATAGCTAATGCTGGAAATAAATGCCCTCCAGTACCACCACCTGCGATTAATACCCTTCCGTTACCCATAAAGCATTGGGCTCCATCTATTTTTGAAATTACCAACAGACCTTTTAGACCTAGATATATTTAATAAAATACCTACAAGGCTCATATTTATTACCATTCCAGATCCACCATAGCTAACCAGAGGCATAGGTAGGCCGGTGACTGGGAAAATTCCTGTTACTACTGCAACATTAACAAAAGCATAAATAATAAAGTTAAATGAAATGCCCACAGCCATTAATATTCCGAAGTAATCCGTGCAATTTTTCGCAATTTTTAAACCTCTGAAAAAAATTAAAAGGAAAAGTGTAATTACCGGAACAGTACCAAATAAAAAACCTAATTCTTCTCCAATTATAGCAAAAATAAAATCTGTATGTGGGGTTGGTAGAAAATGGTTTTTCTCCATACTGTTTCCTAAACCAACACCAATCAGGCCACCATTACCTAAACTAATTAGGGATTGATTGGCTTGATATCCTACATCTTCTAATTCTGTAAATCCAAACCAAGATCCAAACCAAGACATTACGCGCTGGCGACGATATTCCCGTGATAATAAAACTGGAATACCAATTAGTAAAGCAGCGAAGCCAGAAAATGAAAGGTGTTCAATTTTAGCACCTCCAATAAAAAGAATCATTGTCCCAATAATTCCTATCATCACTGCAGTGCTAAAATCAGGTTGAATTACAACAAGACCTATAATTGTAGATAGAACTATTAGCGGGAGCAATAGTCCAGCTTGGAAATCCTTAATTTTTTCACGTTTTTTATCAACATAGTAAGCCATATAAATGATAACAGACATTCTTGCAAAATCAGAAGTTTGGAAGGAAAATGGTCCGAAATAAAGCCACCTAGCAGGCTTACTCCAACTAAAACCCTTTAATAGGTAAAATATTTTTGTTGATAATAATAAAAAAATTGATAGAATTATTATATATGTAGCTATGGTTTTTAATTTTCGATAGTCGAAAATTGAAAAAGAAAATAATAAAATTGTTCCTATTAGCAGTCTTTTCAAATGTCCTTGCAAAAACAGCATTTCAGTACGACCATTTGAATTAGCGTAAGATTCATACCAACTTGCACTATATAGCATTATTGTTCCAATTATTGCTAAAATACAAAAATACATTATCAGTTGACTATCGTACTTTTTTATAAGGATACTAATCATGTTTTTACCTTTGTGAAGAAACAAGTTCTTTGAAATGAGCTCCTCTTTCTTCATAATTACTATATTGATCATAACTAGCGCATCCCGGAGAAAGTAATACTACATCCCCGGGAATAGCTAGTGATTGGGCAAATGTAACCGCGGAAATAAGATCAGCCACTTGTTCTGATCTCACCGCATCCCCTATTGCAGTTACAATATCCCCACCCGATTCTCCATAAGAGATAATTTGTTTGATTTTATTTAAATCAATTTGTTTCTTTAGTTGTCTAAAATCAGCTCCCTTATTTCTACCTCCAAGTATTAACAGAATTGGTTTCATAAAACTATTTACAGCAACAAAGACTGCATCCATGTTTGTTGCCTTTGAATCGTTGTAGTATTCAACATCATTAATTTTTGATACAAACTCTAACCTATGTTCAACTCCCTCAAAATATATTAACGCTTTCTTTATTTGTATTTTTGAAATACCGAATAAATTTGCTACCGTTGATGCTGCTAAAATGTTGTAAATATTATGTATGCCGAGAAGTTTTAGTTGTTTAACGTTTACTAGAATCTCATTATTACCATAATAGATGTTTTTATGATCAAACTTAAATATTGTATCACTATTTTTAATACTAAATGGAATCGATTTAGGTTCATTATTTCTTAAGCTATTCACCAAATGGGCATCATCGAGATTATAAATAATAAAATCACTTTTTTCTTGATTCGACACCATCTTCATCTTCGTTTTTATATACTCATTCATGGATTGATGCCTATCTAAATGATCTTTTGAAATATTTGTAAAAACACCAAATTTTGGGCGAAAATGTTTAACAAACTCCATTTGGAAACTAGAAATCTCCAATATATAAACGGTTTTTTCATTTGGGTTCTTTAATTCGGATAAAACCAATGAAGAGAATGGAATTCCAATATTACCAGCCATTGCGACAGTAAGATTTTCGGATTCGAAAATCTTTTTCAACAAATTTACTGTTGTTGTTTTTCCATTTGATCCCGTGACGGCAATTATTGGTGAAGATGTGAACCAACTAGCAAATTCTATTTCTCCAACAATTGGAATACCTCTATCTAATACTGCAGTAATAATTTTTGAATTTTTTGGTATTCCTGGTGATACTACACATAAGTCTGAATCATATACGCGATTTGAATGCACTCCTGTCTCGATACCAATTCCTAAATTGAATAATTCGTTAGCTGCTACATTTGAAGCTATGCCAGTATTCAAATCACTTGCAAAAACTCTAGCCCCTAAATAATGAGCTAATTGGGCAGCTGAAGATCCACTTCTTCCAATACCAATAATAGATAAAGATTTTTCTTTTATATCTATTCTTTCTTTTTCAGAGATATCTATCATCTAATTTTAAAAGTTGTTAATGAAAATAATGCTAAAACAAGGCCTATAATCCAAAATCGGACAACAACTTTCGTTTCTGCCCAACCCTTTAACTCAAAATGGTGGTGAATGGGTGCCATTAAAAAGAACTTTTCACCTACACCATTTTTTGATTTAGTCCACTTGAACCAGGAAACTTGAATCATGACTGAAATTGTTTCCCAAACAAAGACTCCACCGATAATTAGCAAAAGAAGTTCTTTCTTCAGGAGGATGGCAATAGTTCCTAATGCTGCTCCAGTTGATAAAGAGCCGGTATCTCCCATAAACACATCAGCAGGTGCTGAATTAAACCACAAATATCCTATGCATGCTCCTGCCATAGAGCTTGCGAAAATTGTTAATTCTCCAGCCCCTGGCAAATAAATAATATTAAGGTAATCTGAAAAGTCAATTCTGCCTGATATGTAAGATATCGCAGCAAAAACTGCAAAACAAATAGCTAGAAGACCACCAGCCAACCCATCTAATCCATCGGTTAGGTTAACTGCATTTGAGGTACCTGTTATAACTAACACAACCATTAAAGGGTATAAAACACCTAAATCAATTTCGACATTTTTTAGAAAAGGAATAGTTGTCATTGTCGCAAAGGGTTCGAATACTGATGTTGAGGTGATCCAAAGGCTCACTATAATCCCAAGAAATATTTGGCCAGCCATTTTATATCTTGCAATTAGACCTTTCTTATATTTTTTAACTACTTTTAAATAATCATCTATAAATCCTATTAATCCCATCCAAATTACTGAGAAAAGAATAATTTGGATATAAGGGCTCTTTAGTTTTGCAAGAAAGAGGGTAGGGAGGAGTACAGCAGTAAGTATGATGACTCCTCCCATTGTGGGCGTGCCCTTCTTCTTCAGATGAGATTTTGGCCCGGATGAGCGAATTTGTTCGCCTATTTGATGTGTGTGTAGTATGTGGATAATCCGTGGTCCAATAACGAAGCTTAAAATCAATGCTGCTATTGAGGCAGAAGCAGCACGAAAGGTTATGTATTCAAATAAATTGAATGGAGAAAAGTATTCTTTCAAAGGGATAAATAATTCGTACAACATTAGCTTAAAAACACCTCTTCAATTATCTTTTCCATTCTCATTCCTCTTGATCCTTTAAAAAGGATATTATCTTTGGGTTTCACTGTTTTTTTTAACTCAAGAATGAGATCGCTCTGCAGCTTAAAATGGGAAGAATAAATTTTATCATTTACGATAGAGTGGGTGTGAAAAGTCTCTTTTCCGATTGTAAACAATCTATCTAAATCAATTTCTAAGCATTTATGGCCAACTTTAGAATGTTGATCCTTTGAAGAATTGCCGAGTTCAAACATATCTCCAAAAACAAAAATTTTTCTGCCCGGGCCGCTCAATACCTTTAAATAATCTAGAGCAGCGAGGCAGGAAAAAAGATTTGCATTGTAAGTGTCATCTATAACTCTTACATCTGAAAATTGTTTTACTTGGCAGCGACCATTTGGAGATTTGAATGAATTAATATCTTTCATCAATTCTTTCCAGCCGATGCCTAAGGTTTTAGCTATGGATGAAACTGCAACGCTATTTTGAATAAATGACAAATTTTTTGACTGAGTAGTTATTTCATCTTTGTTCATTTTTAAGGTTAGTGTGCCATCTTTTCCTTGGTGAATATCAGCAGTGAAGTCGCAGTTCGAAGTATAGCCATAGGTCAATCTTTCTCCAAAAATTGGTATAGATGCCACTCGTTTATCAGACATGTTTACAAAACTAATGCCTTTTTTTAACCCCGCAAACAATTCACCTTTAGTTTTCGTAATTGCTTCCATTGTACCAAAGCCCTCTAAATGAGCAGGTGCAATGTTTGTAATTAGACCATGAGTGGGATTTGCCATACCGCATAAATTTTTGATATCCCCTGGCTTGTTTGCGCCCATTTCTAAAACTGAAACAGTATGTTTATTATCAAGCTTTAAGAGGGTAAGGGGAAGACCAATAGACGTATTGAAATTCCCCTCAGTGGCGTGCACATTGTACTTTTTGGAAAGCACATGTACCAATAATTCTTTTGTAGAAGTTTTCCCATTAGACCCAGTGATGCAAACAATGGGAATATCGAACTGAGCCCTCCATTTCTTAGCAATTTCTCCAATTGTATATGTAGGATCTTTTACTATTATTTCTTGAAAATTATTATGATTAGATTTTTCTGAGACCAATGCGGCAACTGCACCCCTGCTGATAGCATCGTGCAAAAAATTATGACCATTTTGCTGATTACCAACAATAGCAACATACAGGTCTCCTGCACCACATTCTCTACTATCGGTTGATATTCCAGTCAATGGATTTTCAAGATGAACTCCTGTAACATCCTTAAAAATTTCCGAAAGCCTTCTTGGATGTTTTATTTCTATTCTCATTGAAATTCTTCAATCACTTTTATATCTGAGTAAAATAATTTATTCCCATTTATTTCTTGGTATTCTTCTCTTCCTTTTCCAAGTACAGTAATTATATCATTTTTATTTGATTCTAGGATCGCAGCTATTAGTCCTTTTTTTCTATCATTGTATACGGTATAATTGCTTGATTTAAATCCCTTTTTGATATCAGATATAATTTTACTTTGATTTTCATTTCTGGGATTATCAGGCGTAATGAAGGCATGTTTAGCATATTTATCTACAATTTCAGCCATGCTAGATCTTTTATCTGAGTCTCTTTCTCCTCCAGCTCCAAAAACAACGTATATATCTGAATCCTTAATTAATATTGATTTCAATGATATAAAAAGTTTTTTGTATGCATCGGGAGTATGAGCATAATCAACCAAAACAATGGCTCCATTTGAAAGAGAGAATTTTTCCATCCTCCCTGGAATTATAGAGCAACTTCTGACGCCAGACTCAATTGAATCCTTACTTATACCTAAAGCATTTGCTGCTGCAACAGCAGCTAGTATATTTTCAAGATTGAATTGTCCAATCAGTTTAGAATTAATTTGAAGATATTTTTTTCCAATTTTTATTTTTCCATTGATACCTTTTGTGGTCAATTTGAATTTTTCAAAATGAATACCTGTATTTTGACCTCCATAGTAAAACACCTTTTCAGCTTTTGTCAGATGAGATAAGCGCTCTCCATTTGGATCTGATTGGTTAATAACTGCAACGGAATTTCGAGATAGGTTTTTGAATAATTTCGCTTTGGCATCAAAATAAGATTGCATATCACCATGGTAGTCCAGATGTTCTGGAGTTAGGTTAGTAAAAATTCCAATTTTAAAATCAATACCAGAAACTCTATATTGATCCAGCGAATGCGAGGAGACTTCCATGACTACATGAGAGTAGTTGTTCTCAATCAATTTTGAAAAAACTGTATTAAGTGAAATAGCATCTGGAGTTGTGAGTGAATTTGGTTGAGAAAAACCATTAACCTTTACCCCAAGTGTTCCTAGCTGTGCAGTTTTTTTCCCTTCGCTCAAAAGAATATTTTTCAAAATAGAAGCCGTTGTTGTTTTTCCGTTTGTCCCCGTTATTCCAATGATGACTAGTTTGCTTGATGGCCTACCATAAAACTCACTAGCAATTGTTGAAGTCGCTTTCCTTGTATTTCTAACTCTTAAAAAAGGGACTCCTATATTTATTATATTTTCACTATCTAAAATAACAGCAGAAGCCCCATTTTTGATCGCGTCTTGGATATAATCATGACCATCTTTTTTACTTCCCTTGGTTGCAATAAATAATTCTCCTGGCTTAATCATTTGAGAATCAGTACTTATACCAGAAACATGAACATCTGGTATTTCAACCTTTTTTACCACTCTTTTCGCTATTTCTCTTAGGTTTTTTTTCATTTTAAGCTAATAATGCAAGTACTTCCATATTTTACGACAGTTCCAGGCTCTGGGCTTTGCCAGGACACCTTTCCGCTTCCATCAATTCTAGGTTTTAGTCCGATAACTCCAAGCTCTCTCATTGCTTTACGCATACTAAAGCCTCGTAAATCAGGTATTTTAATCGCTTTGTTTTTTTTGGTTGAAACCATTGAAAGACTAGGAGGGACCTTCATAAGTGAAGATTTCGGCTGTGAACTTAATTTTGCTAGAATTATATCATCTTGGTAAGAATCATTGCTACTTTCTTTGTATTTGGGTTTCTCTTTAAATGGTGGTTTAATATTATCATCTAGATTTATTATCCTTTTCATAGTTCTTGAAAACGCTACTGCTGCTCCCTCTGAACCCCAATGAAATGGTTTACTTGGTTCATCAAGGATTATTAAACCCAATAACTGAGGATCCTCGAATGGAAACATTCCTACAAAATTGGAAATATATTCTGCATTATTGTATGATCCGTTTTTTGCCTTTTTTGCGGTCCCGGTTTTACCAGCTATCTCCCATCCAGCGATTTCTGCTTTTAATCCGGTGCCATTTGAAACTACGGACCGAAGCATTTTTTTCATAAGACCCATAACTTTTTCATCCGCTACTCTTCTCAAAATAGTCGGTTCTTCTTTATAAATAATGTCCCCATTATTTTTTGCAATCTGCCTTATTAGGGTAGGTGAAACCAAGTATCCACCATTTGCAATAGCGCAATACGCTGTTGCTAATTGAATTGCTGTTACTCCAACTTCATATCCCATTGCAATTTGACCTTTTGAAACGTGACTCCAACTCTTGACTGGATGTAAGTCCCCAGAATATTCCCCTGAAATACTTATACCTGTTTTTGTACCAAACCCTAAATCTCTTGCAGTATTGTATAGAGGCATAGAGCCTACTTTATCCATGATTTTAACAATACCAATATTGCTAGAGTTTTGGATAATTTGAGAAAATGTCAAAAATCCATATTTTTCATGATCAGAGACAGTAATGTCGTAGTACGGATACAAACCATTTTCGCAATTAAATTCATCAGATATATCAATATTGTTTTTCAATAGGGCTGATATTGCAGCAACGATTTTAAATGTTGACCCTGGCTCAAATTGATCTGTCACTGCTCTTACTCTATGGTAGTCTATTTTAGTTTTGGAAAATTTATTATTATTAAAACCAGGAGTTGATGCTATGGCAAGAATCTCTCCAGTTTGAGGATTCATAATGATCCCAGTAGCTGCAATAGAGCTGGTTTCTTTTTGCCTTCTGGCGAGCTCCTCTTCTAAAATAGATTGATATTCAAGGTCAATAGTTAATTGTATGTTATTCCCGTTAATTGGTTTTTGATATGGATTTCCACTCCTATTTTGGAACCTACCTTTCCAACCCTTAGTTTTAATAATCCAACCGTTGACTCCAATAAGGTATTTATCAAAATCTTTCTCGACACCTGATATTCCATTGTCATCAATATTGGTATAGCCAATAATTTGTGCTCCAATAGAATTGTGCGGGTAATATCTGCGATAATGTCGTTTAATTTGGAAGCCATCAATATTTACGCTACCTAAATCACCAAGAGATTGTCGATCTAAATTTCGCTCTAAGTAAACAAAGTTTTCTTTAGAATTAAGCTTGTTTACATAAGAAGAAACTGACTTTCCTGTGTTTCTACTAATCATCTCGGCAAGTTCTAATTTCTGGGTAACTCTAGAAGGGATTGCAGATAATGTGTAGTGTATAATATTTCTAGTAAAAGGTTTATTGTTTCTGTCGTAAATATTTCCTCTGGTTGCTTTAAGAGTATGTTTTTTTTGAGCTTGCTTTATTAAAGTTTTTCGATAATCGCTGCTATCTAAAATTTGAATATTAAACAACCGTACGCAAAGCCCTATCCAGGAGAAAATTATAATGGAAGAGACTATCATAATCCTTTTTCTAAACTTAATGTATATTTTAGTCATAATTTTTTTACAAGCTTTTCATTGACGGTGATAAGTAATGTCTCTGGTTGAGTAAAAACCATATCAAGTTCTGTACCTGCTCTTTTTGCTATGACATCTGGCCTACTTAGCGATTCTATATCACTCTTTAGTTCTTTCAATTCATTACTAAGTTCATTAACGGTGATGTTTTGAATTTCGATTGCTAGTAAAGTCTCATCTATTTGAGTGTAAACCCATAGGTAAAGTATCAGTGAAGCAATAACACAAAACGTAGCCACAAAAAACATAGCACTTTGAACTATATCTCTTGATCGTTTTGATATTCTTTTTCGCGCCATCAAGATACCCTTTCCGCTACCCGCAGTTTTGCGCTTCGGCACCTTCTATTATTTATTATCTCTTCGTATGTAGGCGTAATTGGTTTTTTAGAGACAATTTTCAATTTTCCTTCTTTTGACAATTGTTTGTATTTAACCTTTACTTTACGGTCCTCTAGCGAATGAAAACTTATGATTGCAATTCTTCCACCAATACTTAGGTAATTAATGAATCTATCTAGAAATATATCTAAACATTCTAGTTCATTATTTACCATTATTCTTATTGATTGAAATACCCGTGCAAGCGTTTTGTTTCTGTGCTTTGGTGGAGTAGACTGGCGCACTGCCTCAACAAGGTCTGAAACTTTATAAATTGGATGCAGATTTTTTATTCTTCTAGCAATTCTTTTTGAGAGTCTCTCTTGCCCAAAATAAAACATTATATCTGCAAGTTCTGACTCGGTTGAATCGTTAATTATATTGGAGGCCGTAAGAGATTGCTCTTGATTAAATCTCATATCCAAAAACGAATCGGAATTGAAAGAAAATCCCCTTTTTCGATTATTTAATTGCAGTGAGCTGAGACCTAAATCTAATAATAAGCAATTCACTTTCCTCAAACCAACTTTTCCTAGAACGATATCAATATTGTGATATGATTCATGATATAATGAAATTCTAGAATGAGATGATTTTAGACGATTATTACAAGCTAATACTGCATCTTTATCTTTGTCAGTTCCAATAAAGTGTCCGTTTCCTGTTAATAATTTCAAAATACTAACAGCATGACCTCCGCCACCAAGAGTCCCATCGAAAACTACACCGTTTGAAGGAACATTCAGGGATGTTAAAACATCCTTTTCCAAGACTGGAACGTGATCGTTTTGTCCCCTGCTTGGAATAGTTTGCATCAGAGGATTATTTTATCCGCAAGATCATCATATACATCAGATTCATACTCGAGATTATGTTGATCGATTTTTTCTAGGTAACCTGGGTCCCAAATTTCAATTTTATTTATCATTCCGATGATGAGTACTTCTTTTGATATATTGGAATATTTTAAAAGAGATGGAGAAATCATTATTCGACCTTGCTTATCATATGTGGTAGGGGAAGCATATCGAGCTGTGTTCCGCATAAAAGTTCTATTAATATTTTTAACTGAGGATAAATTTCTTAAGTTGTTTTCAATTTCTCTCCATTGTTCTAGAGGATAAACCCAAATACATGGGTCAAGCCCGCGAGTTATGACAAAAGTGCGATGATTATCTTCAGTAAGAGACTGTCTGAATTTTGCTGGAATATTAACTCGTCCCTTGGAATCAAGGGAGTAATTATACTCGCCAATAAATGTATTATCTTGTAAAGTCATTTGAAAAGAAGGCTATTAACCCACAACTACCCACAATTTTACATATTATAGAAAATAATGTCAATAACTATTCAAATATCCTGAAATTTGGATGCAATTTGTGAGTTGTATATACTGTGGGTTATACTGGGTAATATATTTTTATAGTCGATATTCTTGAGCTCATAATATTTCTAGGTAAGAATATGCATAGAATTTTATTAATTAGAATAATATTTAAGTTTTATAATGAAAAAGTAAATATTATTTCATTACTAAAAAGTGTTAGTTAAAAAAACTATGCTTTTTATTGAATAGTCTACTGTAGTGGTCTGAAGCGCTGGACTACTAAGCTAGGTGGATTTGTGGGCTTAATAATAAGTTTTACAGGAAACTCATGATCATTTGTACTAATTGTATATCCATTTATATATATTGACAGATCTTGTGTATGTGAAAAAATAAGTTCAGATTGGTTGGAAAACTTTTTTAATGTTTTTTCGTTTCCTGCAATAAGTATATATTCAATAAAAGTACTTGAACCGCTTTTAAAAACAAAAGCATTTCCTTTTCTAGGTATCAGTTTAATAGTGAATGGGGCGCTTGTGGGTAATAATTCTTCCCTGTAATCATCTTGTTGGTAGCTTGAAATTAATTCCTCATTTGTAAATACCTTTATTTTTTTTGGTAATATGTCTCCATTTTCACCGATATTTATACTACTATCTTGATTGAATATTTTTTGGGAAACAACAATGACAAATATAAATATTACTAATAAGATCCCCGCTTTGATTAAATCTTGACGGATCTTTAAATCAGAATAATTTGGAAGCAATTGTTCAAAAGAAAATGCTCTATTATCTTCAAATTGATCTTCGATTTTATTTTCACTTTGTTTCGGTATGTCCATTGTAACTTTTGTAGTAGCGGCAGCTGGGATTCCCAATGGTTTGCCTAAAAAAGAGTCAAGTTGTTCAAGTGCACTATCTGCATCGCCACCAATTTCATCCGAGTAGGCTCTTAAAAATAACCGTAGATATGGAATTGGCAGGATATCAAAATCACCAGCCTCGATCGCTTCGAGATATCTAATATTTATTTTGGTTCTCTCATGAATTTGCTCAAGAGAAATACCTTTTGATTTTCTAAGTTCTTTTAGTTCAGTGTAAAATGTTGCCATAATTCAAATAATTACATGCCAAGATAAAACCATAATATTTTTTTAATTGTTATTTAATCTAAAATTATCAAATTTTTGAGAACGAGTCCTTTTTTTAATACTTTTCATTCTCTTCAATCTTAATCTATTTTCAATTGATGACTGGCTTTTTCTTTTCCTTTTTCTAGTTTGTTTTCTCTTTGCAGCACTAAAAAATAATAAGATTAAACGGTTAAGAGCCTCTTTTTTATTTTTTAATTGAGATCGATGTTTTTTTGATCTTAATTGCACATGATCATTTTTCGAGTATTTTTTTCCAGCTTTTATTTTTAACCGTTTAATAAACCATGCTGGGTAATCCTCGTAAGATATCTTGTATTTTAAAATAATTGCGGTTGAAACTTTATTTATGTTTTGACCACCAGGTCCAGTAGACTTGATAGCTAGATAAATTATTTTTTTTTCTTTTATGTTGATATTGTTTTTGATTTTAATCATTTGATTTTAATTCTTTTTCAATCTTTTTATAACGATCATATAATCTTGATACTGGAAGACCCATCACATTAAAAAAGCACCCTTCAATTTTTATTACTTGTGTGGAAAACCAGTCTTGGATCCCATAGCTTCCAGCTTTATCTAGAGTATTGTAATTGTTGATATAAAAATCTATATCAGAGAGACTTAAAGTTTTAAATGTAACATATGTTTTTTCCGAACTGCAATAATTTATTTTGTTGTTTCTTAAAATCAATTGAAATCCTGTAATTACTGTGTGCGTGCGTCCGGAAAGTTCTTTCAACATCCTTTTGCTATCTCTTTTATTCTTAGGTTTACCTAATATTTTATCTCCAATTACTACAACCGTATCGGCAGAAATAATTAATGAATTTGGATAAGACCTTGATATATCTTTTGCTTTCTCATTTGCCCAATGCATAACAAAACTATCTGGAGATAGAGTTAAATCCATGTGCTCCTTTACTTTACTGGGAATAACCCTGAACTTTAACCCCATTTGTTTTAGAATTAGTTTCCTTCGAGGAGATTGGGATGCAAGAATTATTGGTATTTTTGGCATTATACAATCATTTAAACTTAGCGCATCTTCCTATGTGAGTTTTTGTATAATCTTTATTCATAGCCTTTATTTTATAAAGGTATACCCCGTTGGCTAATAAACCTCCAAATTCATCTCTTCCATCCCAATCTATAAAATGATATCCAGTTTGCAAAATTAAAGGGTCAAATGACTTTAAATGCCTTCCGCCAATTGAGTATATATCTAACTTCACCTCGGCGGCTGCAGTGATTTCAAAAGCGAATTGAGTCAAGTTTGAAAATGGATTTGGATAATTATATGCATTATAAATTTTTAATGAATTTTCTACTGACTTGAATAATTTAATTTCATATTCACTAAAATTATTTGCATTGTCCCAAGCTTTTACGGCATACTCTAATCTATCTTTACTATTGGTCGAAATTTGTATTGTACCAGTTGTTATGCTATTTAGATCATAGTAAAATTTTTGGGTAACCACCTCAGAAGTTCCATTTATAATGTCTATCAAGGTGATTTCATGTCCAGTTTCATTAGTTACATTTACACCGATTGGGTCGGATATACGGATTGCTAAAATATCCTCATTAGAAAAGTGATCTCCGGGTCTTAGAACCAAACCATTTGCGGTCTCAAATGAAATGAGAGGCCCTGATTTATCATTAGTTGCCTCTCCGCCAACAAGTTGTATATTTTTAATGAAACCAGTGGCATCATCTACACCGTCGTACAAATAAATCATTAATTGTGCAGAATTTGTGCTATATGAAATATCCTGTGGGACACGGATTTGACCAGAAAAATCATTGCCATTAAAACTAAATTTTCCACGGAAAAGTGTCGCCCCGGGTAAATTATAACTTATTGTTTGATTTTCTGAATTAATTGAGTACTCTCTCGTAATATATTTTTCAGCATCTATTAGAATAATTATACCATCACCATCATTATTGGTAAAACCTTGTATCCCTGAAAAATTAGCTGTGCTTAAGGTTTTTAAAGTATCAGGTTGAATAGGAGAAATATCCAATCCATTCATTGGAAGCGGTAAAGACATAGCAGGATCTCCAAACAAATGAAAATACTCACTTTCACTTGTTCCATCCTTTATGCTTTGTAAAATAACACCCACTGGAATATTTGATATTGAAGTTCCGGGGAACATTGTTTGAAATAAATTTTGGGTGTACCTCTCATTGCCCGTTACGGTGATAGCTCTAGTGGTTGATATTACCATCGAGGCGGCATTTAGGGGCTCTCGAATTAATTCCTCTGCAAAAGATTCAGTTTGAGGGTCATCAAAATGACCAAAAGAGCAGGTACCAACAATCCACAGTGGTAGTTTTAAACCAGTATTTATACTTTTAATATCTCCTCGATCAAGATAGAGCAGTTTCTCTTGGGCCAACTGATAGGGAGATCCGTGTCCAATGTAAGAAATAATCGAAGTGCCAGTTCTTAATTTTTCGAATATTGCGTTTGTGGCATCAGGTTTTATTACTCCATAAGCGGACGCATCGCTTACTTCAGGATACTCCATCATATATAATTTATCAATATATAGCGAAGGAGGTATAATTGCAGCTAACTGTTCAGAGTTTAATGTATGTGATTTACCAGTGCTTATTGAACCGTGGGATGGTTCAGGTCTAGCGGCATCATCTGCTATAAGAGTTATGGTTTGTCGCCAAGGCCCAAATTCAGTTTCATTTTCAATTGCTATTACTTTATCTATGAAATCATCAACCTCTTTTATTGTTCTCGCAGGATATCTACCTAAGGCTATCTCAGGGAGATTGCCATAGATTGTAGCAAATCGATCATCGGTTGCATACGACCTAGAACCTGAGACTTGAATTGTAGGTACGATTATGGAAGAGTTTCCCAAAATATTCCTGTAATCGAAACCACTGTCTCCCAAAAGTAATAGAGCATATGGTAAGGGTGATATCCAATTTTCCTGGGTCCATTGGATAAAAGTCCTTATTGCCATAGGATCGGGGTTACCAGCAGAAAATTCATTATAAATATTTTTCAAACTAGCGTAAATAGCTGGTTTTCTAATTTCCAATAATGGTTCTATCGAACCTTTAAATTCATTAGGCCCTATGATGATGTAGTCTGCCTTAATAGTTTGATTGCGAAGAGTATTTAATTTTTCTGTAAACAGATTAAACTCTGTGGATTGAATTAAATTTTCAGAGTTAAAAAAAACGAATCGACCGATCATATTATCATTGCCTGACCAATCCGCAAAACCACTTGATGAAATTAAAATTTCTTTTGGCTCGTTGGGATACGAAATATCCCAGAGCTTGTATGAATCAGTTTGATTGCCTTTGAAAATAAATCTAATATTTTGATTTGTTACATTTGTAAAAAATTCATAGTTACCGCCGAATGTTAATTCCCTACCATATTCAATTTCAAAGTAATCAAGATATGGTAGTGAGTTATTATCACTAGAAGAATTAACAATGTGGAAAAAATTAGTCCCATTATTCAAACTTATGTTGGTAAATGATTCAGAAATAGTTCGACTTGCACTTCCAGACCATATTTTGGCATTTCCAATTTGGTCTCCGTTTGCGCTATTATGATGAACAGAAATCTTATGGTTTGCTATAACTGTATTAAGTGCTGAATTACCTTTTAATCTAACTTGGAGTTTTGTACTAACTCCCAGCTTTGGATAATCTAGATTAGTTATTATTGATTGTGAGCCTCCTGCTCTAATCGTATTTCCATACCAGTCTGTTCCTGAAGCTTTAGGATTAATCAAATCAGTTTGGAAGTGATAAGAAACATTTCCATAGTCTTGGATAAGGTCGATTTCTTGAGGGTTTTCTAACATCTGTATTCGCTTTCCACGTATTCCATCATCATCCGGGATTAGCAACCAAATTTTATTTGAATTAAAATAAAGATTTTGGTGCCAAATAAGTTCTCCATTCTCAATATCGTACCCAGATGATCCCCTCGCAAAAAAAATTATTTTATCTACGTTATCAAATTTTCCATCATTCTCACCAATTATTTTAATATTCATTTCAACCAAATTTTCCGGAATTTTTTGGTTGGAATTCTGCGTTCTACTTCTTCCCATTTCCGCACTCATAAATAATTTAAAGGATCTTGGATCTTTTAGATGAAAATTTGCAAATGTTGACAATAGTTGTTCACTTGATATAGTAAAAATACCATCTTTATAAACTTGAAAAGTAGCCCACTGACCATCGGGGTAGGTATTGATTCTATTCAATCCTCTATTTTTTCTTTTGACCCAGTTTTTAGCTATATCCCAATTAATAATTCTGCTTTTAAGAAGTATTTCTTCATTTTTATTAAAGTTGCGGTAAGAATTTAGATCATTATCAAAATCTAGATAAATTGTCACAACCTGAAAGTACCCTCCATTACCATCTGTAGGGTTAATTGATAGAATTGCTGTTTCTAAATTTTGTAATTCTTGCTGATTGCTCCAATAAAATTGCTTATCATCTGATTTCTGATCAATCCAAAAGTCTATATTTTTTTTTTGTTGAAATGAAATATTTGTTCGAGGGATTTCTTTACTTGGAAGCCCAATCATTATTTTCGTTGGATATAAATCAGAAGCTGTAAGTGCATTTATTTCTAATTTGATGACTAATTTCTGTTTAGAGTTAATCAATATCTTTTTACTCACAGAGCCAAGCATTATGTTACACATAGTCAAAAAACATATTAAAATATTTAAAATTATTTGATTATTGCTATTTTGTTGACTGAACTGCATTGTAAACTATCTAAACTACTAGGTAAATTAAATTATCAAAAATATAATCAATAGTATAAAGTATTAACCAGAGTTAACAAATTTATTTCTTGGAGAAAAGTAACATGTTTGATCTGAAAATAATTCAAAATGTATATGAAAAAATGGATCATAAAATAAAAATTGCTCGTGAAAAAATTAAAAGGCCTATGACTTTAACTGAGAAAATTTTGTATTCACATCTTTATGATCAAAATAAAATAAAAAAATTTGAAAAAAGTAAATCATATGTAGACTTTGCACCAGATAGAGTTGCAATGCAGGACGCAACAGCTCAAATGGCTCTCTTACAATTTATGATGGCAGGTAAATCAAGGGTAGCTATACCAACCACTGTACATTGTGATCATCTTATTCAGGCCAAAAAAAGAGCTGATATTGACCTAGAGAGAGCAAATAATGTAAATGGGGAGGTATATGATTTTCTAGAATCAGTTTCGAACAAATATGGTATCGGATTTTGGAAGCCAGGCGCTGGTATCATACACCAAGTAATTCTCGAGAATTATGCATTTCCCGGAGGAATGATGATTGGTACAGATAGCCATACTGTAAATGCTGGTGGGTTAGGAATGATTGCTATAGGTGTAGGTGGAGCCGATGCTGTTGATGCTATGACTGGTATGCCCTGGGAATTAATGTTCCCGAAACTAATTGGTATAAAATTGAATGGTAAAATTTCGGGATGGACCTCAGCCAAGGATGTGATACTAAAAGTTGCTGGAATGCTAACTGTTAAAGGCGGAACTGGTGCTATCATTGAATATTTTGGTGATGGTGCTACTTCATTATCATGTACAGGAAAAGGTACAATTTGTAATATGGGGGCAGAGATTGGTGCAACAACATCGATTTTTCCTTATGACAATAATATGGGTGAATATCTAATAGCAACTGGTCGTGCTAGAGTTGCTGATGCATGTGAAAATATAAAAGAAAATTTAAAATCCGATGATGATGTTTACAAAAATCCTAAAAAATATTACGATGAAGTGATTGAAATTAATCTACAAAATTTAGAACCACATATAAATGGTCCATTCACTCCAGATAAAGCAACACCTATTTCTGAGATGAAAATGGAGGCGAAAAAAAATGGTTGGCCTAAAAATGTCTCGGTTGGTTTAATCGGATCATGCACAAATTCGTCTTATGAAGATATATCTCGTGCAGCATCAATAGCAGCACAAGCAGTTGAAAAAGGATTAGGGACACAGGCCGAATTTACTATCACTCCTGGTTCAGAGCAGGTAAGAAGTACTATCAAGCGAGATGGTTACATCGATATTTTTGAAAAACTTGGTGCTAGTGTATTTGCTAATGCGTGCGGTCCTTGCATTGGACAATGGTCTAGATCAGGATCAGATCAAAAAAATAAGAATACTATTATTCATTCCTTTAATCGAAATTTTGCAAAGAGAGCAGATGGGAACCCAAATACTCATGCATTTGTTGCCTCCCCAGAATTAGTTACAGCTATATCCATTGCTGGTGATTTAGGTTTCAACCCATTAAAAGACTTTATATTAAATAAAAATGGTGAAAAAATATATCTTGAGCCCCCATCCGGTTTTTACCTACCTGATAAAGGATTTCAAAAATGTGATTCAGGATATCAAGCTCCTATGGAAAATGGTAATTTAATCAAAATAGAAGTTGATCCAAAATCAGAGAGGTTGCAATTGTTAGAGCCATTTAGCCAATGGAATGAGAAAAATATAACCAACATAAAATTACTCATCAAAGCTAAAGGAAAATGTACCACTGATCATATCTCTATGGCAGGGCCGTGGTTAAGATTCCGCGGACATTTGGATAACATATCAAATAACATGCTAATTGGTGCAATAAATTATTTTAACTCGATGGTAAATAATGTAAAAAATCAATTAACAAAAGAGTACGATTGTGTACCCTCAGTCCAGAGAGAATACAAAAAAGAAGGTGTTTATTCAATGATTGTAGGTGATGAAAATTATGGCGAGGGATCATCGCGCGAACATGCTGCTATGGAACCTAGATACTTAGGTGTGAGAATAGTACTAGTACGTTCTTTTGCTCGTATTCATGAGACAAATCTTAAGAAACAAGGTATTTTAGCACTCACATTCAGAGATAAGGCAGATTACAATAAAATTAGAGAAGATGATTCTTTTTCAACTGTAAATCTTGATACCTTTAATCCAAATGAGCCAATTATCTTGAAATTGTATCATGATGATGGTGATAAGGAAAATATAATATGCGATCACACATACAACCTAACTCAAATAGAATGGTTTAAAGCTGGATCAGCATTGAATCTTATCAAAGAAAAAACTGATATATAAAATTGAAAGTTTTAATTACAGATCCAATTACTGATAAGGGCTTAAGCATACTAAGCGATTCAAAATTAGAAGTTATTTACTTACCAGACTCAACTCAAGAGGAAAAAAATATTGCAGCAGAATCTGCAAATGCATGGATTGTAAGAAGTGGAACAAAAATTACATCTGATTCGATTAGAATGGCAAAAAACCTATTGGTAATTGGTAGGGCGGGTGTTGGCATAGATAACATCAATATTAGCGAGGCAACTAGGAAAGGTGTTGTAGTAATGAACACACCAGATGGAAATACTATCGCGGCCGCGGAACATACAATTGCAATGATGCTTGCGTTATCTCGGAATATCCATTCTGGCCACAATTCCCTAGAAAAAGGAGAGTGGAATAGGCATCAACTTGTAGGCACTGAGCTTCAAAATAAAATACTTGGTGTTGTTGGTCTTGGAAAAATTGGGATAAGCGTTCAAAAAAGATGTTTGTCATTTGGGATGAAAATTATTGGTTTTGATCCTTACGTTAGTCAAGGCCAATTTGATAAAGATGAATTAGAAATTACTGATTTAGAAACACTGGTTAAAACCGCTGATTTTATAACTGTTCATGTACCTTTAACCGAAAACACTAGAGGATTGTTTGATTACGGGATGTTAAAAAAAATGAAAAACAATGCAAGAATTATTAATGTTGCAAGAGGTGGAATTATTGATGAAAATGATTTGTATCGTGCTTTAAAAGAAAATAAAATTTCAGGAGCAGCAATTGATGTTTTTGAATCCGAACCAATTAATTTAAATCACCCTCTAGTCGGTTTGCCAAACGCTCTATTAACCCCTCATCTTGGAGCATCAACTCTAGAAGCAAAGGAAGGTGTAAGTACAGCAATTTGTACCCAAATCAGGGACTATTTAATAAAAGAAAAGTTTATTAACGTTGTAAACATGCGTTTATCTGATCTGGTAAAATTAAAGGAATTAAAGCCTCATCATGATTTATCCCGGTTATTGGGGCAGCTTCAATTCCAATTAGCTGATGGCCCCATAGATTATGTGCGGATCAAATGTTATGGCGCAATTGATGAATCAAGAACACTTTCAATGGCATTTTTGAAGGGTCTATTGGAAAAGCGAGTTCCGGAAAGAATCAATTATATCAATGCTGAAGTAATTGCAAAAGAGCTTAAAGTGAATCTCCAAATAAGCTTCTCAAATTCGGAGACAAATTATACAAATCTCATTTCAACAACTGTTATTTCGGGGGGAAAGAAAATGTTGCTAGATGGGAGCGTGTTTGACAAAGGCCAGTCTCGATTAGTCAGTATAAATGGATTTGATTTAGAAGTGAAACCTCAAGGTACTATGTTATTAATAAAAAATATAGATGTACCAGGTGTAATTGGCCGAGTCGGTACTTTTTTAGGAACCCAAAATATTAATATTGCAGCGTATATCCTAAGCAGGAAGGGTGAAAATAATAATGCGTTCTCGGTGGTTAGTGTTGATAGCGAGCTATCAAAAGATCAATTAAAAGATTTATCGGCTATTGATAATATTGAATCAGTTAAGCAGGTAATTATTAGTTAATATTTTAACTTTTAAATACCCTGCTTTTATTTATACTTTTTCGAGCTAATTTGTTAAATAATTTAATAACAAGTAACTAAGTTAATTATTATGTCAAAACTTTGGGATGATTTAAAAGATAATATGAAAGAATGGAGCAGCTCCGCAGTTGAAAAAGCTGAAGAGATGAGTAGAGTAGCATTTTCAAAAACTGAGGAACTGACAAAAATCTCTAAAATTAAATATGAAATACATCAATTGGATCAAGAGGTAGAGGGGGCATATCGAGATTTAGGTCGCTTAGCCTACAAGCACACCAAAAAAGATCATATGGCAACCTTTTCAGGTCATACGGAGTTCTTCAAAATTGTCAATAGAGTTGAAGACTTGGGTGATCAGATTAAAAAAAAGAAAAATGATATTGATAAAATAAAAAAAGAATATGAATTATTTCATTTAGACCAAGACAATCTTAATGATGAATTAAATGTTTCAACCTCTGAATATGTTGAAGCTCCTAAAAATAATGGGAAAGGTAAAGAAATAGATCAAAAAAAAGAAAATTAATTGATTTGTATTATTTCTTTGCCATAATCTGCTTTTTGATGTAATATATGAGTCTGTAAGGTAAAATGCGGAAATGAAAAAACCATTACAATCCAACAACTACATACTCCATAGAGAGTCTAGCCGTGGAGTGCGCCAGTGGCACTTTAGTCTCTCTCAAGTTCTTTCCCTATCTATAATTACAGCAATAATTTTCAGCATTTTTATTTTTTTGGGCGTTGATTCTTTGAGTAATTACCTTTACCAGAAGCGATTACAAGAATTTAAATCTAACTACAAGAATGTGTCTGATAATCTTGATGAATTGCGAAAGAGAATTGATGAAATAAATAATCAAATTACAAATATTGAAAGAAAAGATAAGGCCGTTCGTGCTTATGCTGGCATGCCAGAGATTGATAGAGATATAAGAAGTTTGGGAATTGGTGGATACAGTTTAGAAAATAAACTCTTAGGAGACAATTTAGCTCCAGCGGTAATGAAAGAACTGACAGATTTAGAAATAGATTTAGGCAAGCTTTCTAGAGAAGTCAACCTTGAACTAATAAGCTATAACTCAATCTACGAAAAGGTCAAAAAAAATATAAAAAGAATACAAAATATTCCATCTATTCGCCCAGTTGACGGAGGCTATTTAAATTCAAGTTTTGGTTACAGAAAAGATCCAATCGATGGTATGCGACGTTTTCATCATGGGCAAGATATAACTGTATCTACTGGAGAGCAAGTATACGCTCCTGCAGATGGTGCAGTAAAAAGAGCATATTACGTTGGTGGGTTTGGAAATCATATAAAATTAGATCACGGACATGGTTACACCACAATCTTTGCACACTTATCAAAAATATACGTAAAAAATGGTGATAAAGTAAAAAGAGGCGATGTGATTGGCCTCACAGGAAACACCGGACGTTCAACTGCGCCGCATTTACATTATGAAATTCACTATTACGGTACCCCTCAAAATCCGTTAGATTATTTTTTCTCTGACGCGTCAAAATAAATACAGACAGATTTTCATTTTAATATCAGTAGCCTAATTTTTAAAATTTTGATAGAATTGTCTTTTTATGATTCAGTTTTTTGTTAAAATAAACTATAATTGAAAGGTGAATCAACCTTTAAAACCTTTAACAAAACGAATATTTTCCGATTGATTGGAACTTTTCTGCGAGAATCTCACTATTGAAAAACATATATATTGCAGAAATAAAAGAAAAATTCACACGTAAATGAATAGAATAATTCAAACAATAATTATTATTTTTTAAATAATCAATATTTTAAATGCATAAGGTTGGGCCAAAAACTTATTATATAGATACATTTGGTTGTCAGATGAATGTTTCCGATTCTGAGGTGGTTGAGTCTATTCTAAAAAACGAAGGTTGTGTACAAGCTAGTAAAATAGAGAAAGCAGATATAGTTTTCGTAAATACTTGCGCAATAAGAGATCATGCTGAAAAAAAAGTACACTCGCAACTAGGTCGCTATGCAAAATTAAAATTAGCTAATAAAAATTTAATTATTGGAGTGCTTGGTTGCATGGCTCAAAGTCTGAAAGATGATTTGCTGGAGAAAAAACCATATGTTGATATAATCCTTGGGCCTGATTCATATAGAAAATTGCCACTATATTTAAATAGAAGTAGCAAAAAATATTTGAATAATGTAGATACGAAATTATCTAGATTTGAAGTATATGATGATATTTTTCCAAGTCGGGCAGAAGGGATCAATGCTTGGGTCTCAATAATGCGTGGTTGTGATAAATTTTGCTCATTTTGTATAGTTCCATTCACTCGTGGAAGAGAAAGAAGTAGAAGCGTTGAAAGTATTGTTTGCGAAATTTCTCAAGCAATTTCTGACGGTTTTAAAGAGATTACCTTGCTTGGACAAAATGTAAATTCATATAATTATAATGGAAAAAATTTTCAATATTTGCTCGAAGAGATTGCAGGTATTAAAGGCTTAATGAGAATAAGATACACTTCTCCGCATCCACAAGATATAACTGAGAAACTATTATATACCATGTCTAATTATGATAATATTTGTAATTATATCCATTTGCCACTTCAATCAGGTAGCGACAGAATTTTAAAGAGAATGAATAGAAGTTATACAAGAGATCATTATATTAATCTTGTTAAAAAAATTAAGAGTTTTCTACCAAATGCTGGAATTTCTACCGATATCATTGTTGGGTTTCCAGGTGAAACTCAAGAAGATTTTACCCAAACACTAGATTTGATGTCTAAGGTTAAGTTTGACTCGGCTTTTATGTTTAAATATTCTCCTAGGCGTGGAACAAAAGCAACAGAATATGTAGATCAATTAGATGAGAAAGAGAAACAATCTAGACTTGAAGATGTGATAAAATTACAAAAACAGCATACCCTTGAAAAAAATAAAAAGTTGGTTGGTACTGAGGTATTGGTAATGGTTGAAAAAGAATCAAAGAAATCGCCTGATAGATGGGCAGGGAGGACAGACTCAAATAAATGGGTTATTTTCGATAAACATGATTCAAAAATTAAGGATATAGTAAAAGTCAAAATTACAGATACAAAAGGAATTAGTTTGCAAGGGAATATTATCTCGAAAGCAATTGGGGCTAGCTAAATGAAATTAATAAAAATTTTTGGAGCAATTATCATTGTACTGGGACTTGTTTATTTTTTAACAGAAAACAGTTCTAAAGTAGAATTAGATCTATTATTTATAGAATACTCTGATAATCCAGATACTCAAAAAGATGAACGTATCTCAGTTTCTATGATAATCCTTGGTACTTTAACTGTGGGGATTTTCATTGGCTATATTCTAGCAGTTTTTTCAATAATTTCCGCTAAATCAGATATCCGTAGCTTGCATACAAAAAACCGGCGTTTAAGTGAAGAATTAAATGACCTTCGCAATGTAGCGATTGATGAAGGAATATATGATGATGATGGTGGGTGATATTAATCTTAGTTTATTTCATATTTTTGTTTTATTTGGATTTATTTTATTTGTAATAATACTAGTAATAACTTTTTACAAACCAAAAAAGAATCCCCAAACCCATACGCTTTATACTGATGCACTAAATGCTATGGTAAAAGCTGATAGGACTACGGCACTTCGTCTTCTAAGAGATGTTGTTAAACAAGATTCAGATCACGTTAATGCCTATTTACAATTGGGTAACATTCTACGGGATGAAAACCCAGAACAGGCTGCTAAAATTCACCAGTCTTTAACTGTACGTCCAAATTTGCCATCACAAGTTCAATTAGATATTCATCAATCCTTAGCAAGAGATTATGAAAAGCTTGGTAAACTAGATTTAGCAAGATTGGAGGGAGAACAAATTCTGCGTTTGGATAAAAAGAATATATGGGCTGTGGAATTTTTATTGAAACTTGCAGAAGGAAGTAAAGATTGGGCTTCTGCATCAGAGTTCGCTAAAAAACTTCAGCGACTTAAAAATAACAAAGAGCTGAAATATTCTGCCCAATTTGATCTTTATAAAGGTCTACAATTCATTAAAGAAAATAATAATAAAGATGCATTAGTTCATTTGAATAAGGCTGTTAAAATAGCACCAGATTTTGGGTTACCATATAAACATATTGGTGATATTTACGAAATCTCAAGGGATTTATTAAAGGCCGTAGATAATTGGGAATTATACGCAATAAAAGCACCAAAGGATGCTCCAAAAGTTTTTTCTAAAATAGAATCTGCGCTATTTGACTTGGGTTTATATAGTGAGGTTGAGAATTTCTACAGACGAATATTAGATAATGATCCTAAAAACTTTGACGCTATTATTCATCTGGCAAATGTCCTTGAAGAAAAAGGTGAGGCAAATGCAGCCCTTAATTTAGTTGAAGAAACTTTGAAGTTTGATAAGTTAGATCTTAGGAGTTCTTTGATGAAGATAAAATTGTCCTTGACAACGTCTACGCCAATTGAATTGTCAAGACAAATAGATCACATTATTGATAAACTACATGAAAATGAAAATACTTAAAAATATTATCCTCTTCATCCCCATAATTTCATTTAGTCAGAATATAGATCTCTATATCTCGTTACTTCATGAGGGTAACTCTGCTGGAGTAAGGGATCAACTACCAGAGCTTGTTTCAAAGTTTCCAAATGACCCAGATGTATTGTACTTGAAAGCCCTAATGACAACAGATGGAATGGAGGCTCTCCAACTATATGGAGACCTATTAGACAAATTCCCAAAGGCAAAATATGCTCCAGATGCGTCAATAAAAATTGGGGAATATTTTTATGCCAGAGGACTTTATTCACAAGCAAGCAGCTATTTAAGTGGTGTTTTAACTAAATATCCAAACTACCCAAATGTTGAACGAGTTATTGACCTAATGGTGAGTAGTTTTCAAGCCATAGGTGAAGAAGATTCAGCAAAATACTATGTTTATTTATATAAAAGTATGTTTCCGCAATTAGACGTTTCTGATTTTGGTTATGGAGATTCTGATCGAAAAAGAAGGGACCTGAATCTTAATTTAGCAATGCCTAGGCAAAGAAATTATGTAGTCCAAATAGGTGCATTTGGAAGTCAATCAAATGCACAAAGATTAAAACTTCAAGTTTCCCAAATAGGATATGAAGTTAAAGTGACTCCAATAGAAACAAATGGTAGAAAACTCCATGCCGTTAGATTAACCGGTTATTCTTCAAAAAAAGTTGCTGAACAAGCTGGATTAGATATAAAAAAGAAACTAGGTATTGATTATAGAGTATTGTTTAAACCCAAAGGGTAGTAACATTTATATAGAATTTTGGGAGTGATTGAGCAGCTGGTGCTCTCCTCGGCCTTCAAAGCCGCTGGGATCTGCTATGCAGATTCGGTGAGTTCGATTCTCACGCATTCCCGCAAAAAGTTGATGAAGATCAAGTTGAATATTTACCTGCTAGTTAGTGCAAAGGAGGTAAGGATAGCTATTCCCATATTACCAAAAGCTCCTTTCTCTTGCGATGCTTGATCAGATGTAGTTCCAGGACCAGGAATGATATGTCCATTTGCGAAAAATCGTATGCCTAACGGCCTTCCTTCAAACCAATAATCTAATGTACCTCCAAAAATGAAACCAGCACCTGTATAGGGCACGTTCCATCCAATGTGATAAGAGATACCTAAGAAGGCATCAATTCTTAAATTTGGTGGAATAAAATTTAATAGTGGCGATATTCCAAAATTCGAATAAACTGCAGCCTGTATTGCTTTAACTGAAATAGTCTCTTTGTCCTCAGCCATAAAACCCATTGTCATTAATTGCCCTCCAAAACCACTAATTATTCCTATTTTGAATGGTATAGTTCCTGCCGCACCTATGTTTGGTAAAGTTAAACCGTCACTTCTAGTGGTTAAATATTTTAAAGAGGTTGATTGATAAATTGGAAATCCTCCATAAAATGCAATAGATCCATATGTACTACTCTTGACTAATGGTACCCTAGTATTGACTGAAGCCCTATTTTGAGAGCTCGCTAGACGTGCAGCATCTGAGTTATTATATGGCTGGGGCATACTATATACATATCTAGGATCACTAAATTCAACTTCACTATTTAAATTTTCTGCTTGAGACTCTTTTCTGTAGTCTCCATAACTTTTAGAATAATAATCATTCAAGCCGCTTTCAAAAAAGTACTGATCACTCTTCCAAGGGTCTTGAAAACTATAATCCTCAAGAATAATAAACTTATCATCTTTAAATCCTTGAATTGCGGTACTGTTCTCTACAATAATAAAACCATTTTCCAAAATCAGAGTTGCAATATATTCAGTTAATATTTCTTCGGGAAGTGGAAGTCCTGATGGTATAACATAAACATACAGTGGATCGACACTAACTACTTCTCCTTCGAATGAAGTACCATCATAGAATATGACAGTTCCATTCACCCCCAAGAGCAATGATGAGAATAATAAATTTATATAGATTTTCCGCATCTTGAATAGTCTAAATTATATTACAAGTTAAGATAAACATGTTAAAAGTCAAAGTAATCTAAATGCTTTGTACATATGTAAAAAAAAATCAATGGCAGCTGATTTAATCAATAATTCATCTGTCACCTAATCAATCAAGATTGTATGCTCTAAGCTAGAATTTTGAGGAACTGTTTTTCAATTTTAACAGATATGGAATTTTGAATGGCATTAATCCGCAAAATAAATCGATCATGATTATCTATTCGTACAACCTCTCCATGAACGCCTTTAAGAGGTCCTTGATTAACTATAACTTTGTCACCCCTTATAAAATAATCAGTATTTTTAGGTTTATATCCGCCATTTAAAATAAGTTTGATATCTGAAATATGTTTATCATTTATAACAGCAGGTTTTTCCCCAAATGAAATTATTCTTACAACTCCAGGGGTTTCAAGAATTGGTAGAATTTCATTTAAATATGTTCGCACAAAAACATATGATCGGAACATTGGGAATTCAACCCATTTTTTCCTATCACTCCATTTCCTGCGCTCGCGGAGAAGTGGCAAATATGCTTCAAATCCCTTTTTTATAAATTCCTCTTTTACTATTTTTTCATGTCGCGATTTAGTATAGACTGCAATCCAATTTTTCTGTTTATTTGGTAATATGTTTTTCAATTTTTTTTATAAGTTTGATAAAGCTATTATCATTTGGGAAATAACTCATTTATGCATAATATAAAGTTTTAATTTGATAAAAATTTCTTTTTTAGTTGATAATTTAATGATAATAAGTTGATAAAACACAAAGTAGAATGTTCAAATGAAAACAGAAACACAAATTCAAAGTTTTATAATTGACAATCTCTCAAAACATCAACGTGATATAATAAAAGCAGCTATCAGGAAATTTGGGATATCTAGGCAAGCTATTTTAAAACATATGAATACTTTAATCCGTGATAAGAAAGTTGTTGCCTATGGAAAAACAAAAGATCGGTACTACGAACTTGAGCCAATACTAAATTATTCCAGACTAGTGGAGATTAGCAAAATGGCTAAGGTTGGCCAATTTTTACAAAATGAAATAATGCCAAATTTGAAAAAGTTACCAAAAAATATTTTTGAGTTATGTGATTTTGCACTGAATGCTTTATTGACAAACGTATTCGATCATTCTGGAGCAACGCACTTTTCAGTAAAAGTTTTTTCAACACAAAAAGAAACTCATGTCGTTGTAATGGATAATGGATCAGGTATTTTCCAACATATCAGGGATGGATTAGGTTTGGAAGGTAAAACAATATCTGCAATAGAACTAGCTAAAGGTACCTCTTTGGGAATACAAACAGATAATCATGCAGGAGATGATTTACATGCTGTAATTATGCTTTTTGATATCATAACTATTGACTCATCAGAAATTTCACTGTGCTATGAGAAAAAAATGGATCGTTGGTCCTTAGGGGAATCAAAGCAAGCAAAAGGAACAAAAATTCACTTAAGGGTATCAACAAAAAGCAATGTCAGCTGTGATAATACTTTTGCAAAAATATTTGACAAAGAAAATATAAATCTTCGAATTCCTGTTAATCTGGCTCGCACAAATGGAGAATTACTTGTATCAAGATATCAGGCTCAAAAATTGATGCACAATATCGAACTATCAAAAGGAATTACTTTTGATTTTAAAGGAATTAAAATGATTGGCCCAGCTTTCGCACATGAACTTGTTTGGATTATCAGAAAGAAAAATTTATCTCTAGATATTGATTGGATTAATGCAGAAAAAACGGTTGATCTTTTGATGTCTCGTGCAAAAAACCGCTTAATAAATAATTAGTACCATATTTTTGGTTTTAATTTTTGATTTAGTTAATCCTATTTTGGGATTGACAGGGCGGAGCTTTGTAAAAGTTAAATAAATATATTCATTTATGAGAAAAATTATTATAAAATCTATAATTGGTATAACTAAATGATTGATTTTCATAACCATATATTGCCGAATCAAGATGATGGCTCAAATTCTTTAGAGGTTTCTCTAAGTATGCTTAAGCATGCTGCAGATCAAGGGATTACTGATGTTGTAAACACTGTTCATTTTCAGCATCCTAAAGTTGATTTTTTAAAAATAAATAATTCTAAAATATCATCTGCTATCAATAATCTACAAGAAGAGTTGAACAAAAGAAAGATTCCAATAACTCTCCATTTTGGCGCTGAAGTTTTCTATTTGCCAAATCTGTTAGATATAATAGATAATCCGTTAGTGACTTTTGGTAAAAGAAAATACATACTGATTGAATTTAGTGTATATGATATTCCTCGAACACAAAAACAGGTTCTCTATGATTTAAAAATCAAAGGTATAACTCCCATAATTGCACATCCCGAAAGGTATAAACAAGTACAGGAAAATATATATTTAGTTTATGACTGGTTAAACTCAGGTTGTCTGATTCAAGTAGATGCTGGGAGCATAATTGGAACTTTAGGTAAAAAATCAAAAATTGCCGCTGAAAAAATAATTAATAATAACTGGTGTCAGATACTTGGGTCAGATGCCCATGATAACCATAGAAGAAATTTTTGTTTAAGAGAAGGATACGAATTAGTTCAGGAAATGATAGGAGTAAAATATGCTGAGCCACTAGTTAACAAAAATCCTAGATTAGTAATCGAAGGTAAATCAATATATGTTGATATTGATCCAATTGAAAAGGAATCTGACAAATTTTGGCAAAAACTAGTTAAACGCTTGAACCATTAATCATGGATTTGAAGAATATCTTTAAAATTTGTCTTGTTATATTTACTTTATCTTTAGCTAAAAGTGAAAACAATACGAAAGCAGATGACCAATTTGCGGATTATCAAATTTCTAGTGAGCGATATTTGACGAGCTCTAATGGAAACATTATGATGAATGTCAATATATGGGGCCATGTTCGCGCACCAGGCAGTCAAATAGTTTATGATGGAATCGACTTTGCATCCTTACTCTCAACAGTTGGTGGACCAATGGATGGTGCTAATTTGAAAATGGTCAGACTATACAGGGAAATTCCAGATTCAGATGGAAAAATAATGTATAGAATTAATCTGAATAATTTTATTGAAACAGGTAATAGAACAAACTTCATTCAAATTAAACCAAACGATACGATAATTATTCCTCAGAAATTATCGAATTTTTTATATGAACAAATTGGAACTTTTAATGCCATATTCACTCTCACAAACATTATCATACAGGTTATAAATTTTTCTAATTAGCCGTGCAAAAAAATATTCAAGTAGTAGAAAAAAATAACAATTATGATAACCCTGTGGATGAGTTGAGTCTAATGGAGTATATCTCGATTTTACGCATTCACTTAAAAAAAATTATTTTTCTTGGTTTTATTGGTATCTGCTATTCTACCTATTATTCCTACACAATACCTCCAGCATATGAGGCAACTGCTACGGTTATGGTCAGAAATAAACCTGGTGCTGAATTAGTTATGAACTTTGGAGAGAGTAGAAATAAAAATCGCATGGAAAATGAGATGCAATTGATTAAGTCAAGAGCATTAGCTAAAGAAGTGGTAAAAGAATTTTGGAACTCTGATCGGAGAAACAACCTCCATATATTTGGAACAAGGGTATTTTACCCAAGAGGGCAAAGGGCAAGAAAATTACTTAAAGAACTATTAACTCTAGGACTTTATGATCCTACTTCAAATACCCCGTCGAGTTATGATGTGCCATATAACGAAGAAATAGGTGAACGCTTTGCAGGAAATATTTTAAATGGTATTTCTGTAGGAAGGAGAAGGAACACTGATATCCTTGAAATAAGTTGTTTAAGTATAAATGCTGACGAAGCAACTCGCATAGCAAATAGTGTTGCAACTAATTATGTCAGACTGGATAAACAATGGAGTAGTGAGGATGCTGTCCAAGCCGTGGATTTTCTGGAGTCACTTGCCGTAATGCAAGAAGAGAAACTAAATGAAACGGAACAGAACATAAAAAATTTCAAACTAAACAATAATATGTTCAGTCTGGATGGAAATGTTTCATCAATTACACTTCAGTTGTCAAATTTGGAAACTGAACATTACAACGCATTAGCTGATATTAATATTCGAACGGAGAAAATGAATATTTTAAAATCAAAATTATCAGAAGAAGAAAAGAATTTGACTAGTGAACTCCTAAATAACATAAACGCGCAACTTGTTTCATTGAGAGTAGAGATTGGAAATATGGAATCTCAATTATTACAAAACATTGCACTTTATGGCGAGGATCATGGGGCTGTAGGGGAACTGAAGGTAAAAATAAATACATTGAAACAAGAGCTGAACAAAAAGGTAAACGCGCTTATTAAAAAAGGAACAACTGTTCAAGATCCCTTGGCTGCAAGGCAAGAAACTGTTTCTAATTTGTTATCGCTAGAATCTGAAATTATCGGGTTAAAATTAAAATTAGCAGAGACTAAAAAACTTCAAAATATTTTTAAAAGTAAGCTTGACAAATTGCCTCAAAAACAATTGGAACTGGCAAAACTAGAAAGAGGCTTAAATATTCTAAATGAACAATATTCGTTCATGAGACAAAAATTAGAAGAAGCAAAGTTGAATGTTGCGATACAAGTTGGTAATGCCCAGTTTGTAGATTCAGCAAGAAAACCTAAAATTCCTATTAGTCCTGATCATAAAAAAAATATTCTTTCAGGATTAGGATTAGGATTAGGATTAGGAATATTATTAACGTTATTGATTGAGTTTTTAGATAATACTTTAAAGACTGTCGATGACTTAGAAAAATATAATTTGACAATATTAGGAATCATTCCTTCAATAGGTGGAGAAAAAAAAAGGAAAAAGAAAAGCTCGATTTTTAAAAAGAATCCGCTTTCCCCTTTTTCTGCTAGCAGTGGTGCTGTTAGGAGAAGATTAATAACTAAGGAAGATCCAAAATCACCTGTTTCAGAGGCGTATCGTAGTTTGCGTACTAGTATGCTTTATTCAACTACAAAAAAAAATATAAAATCAATCTTAGTATCAAGTGCAGGCCCTGGTGAGGGAAAAACCACAACGGTTGCAAATTTGGCTATTACGTATGCTAATCTTGGGAAAAAAACACTTTTAGTAGATACGGATCTTAGAAGACCCGTTGTGCATAAAGTTTTTGATATTGATCGAGAGCCAGGAATTACAACCTACTTATCAAATGGAGTAGATGATTATAGAAGTCTCATCAGAAATAGTGAAATTGATAATCTGAGTATTATAACCGCTGGAATAATACCACCCAATCCATCTGAACTCTTGGGTTCTCCCAGAATGGCGGGGCTGGTGAAAAAACTTGAAAAAGACTGGGACATGATTTTATTTGATAGTCCCCCGATGGTAGCTGTAACAGATGCTACTATGATATCAAAAGAAATAGACCAAATTGTTTTGATCGTAAAAGTTGGGCAGACTGACAAAAAAGCCTTTCGCCATACAATTTCAAATTTAAATAATATTGAAGCTCCACTGGGGGGCATTATAATGAACGCTGTTACACACAAAAGCAGCTATGGTTCCTATTATTATTACTATTATTATCAATATTACCATTATTATGGAAGCGATAGGGAGTAGGATCAATAGAAAAAAATAAAAGTCATAAAAATTAAATATGGACCTCAATGCAATACATCTAATAAACAGATCGGCTTTTGGTCCGAAGTTAGATTGGATAGGATCTAAGGATAATTCCCGTATTTTACAAAACTTGAATGTGGCCCAAGAATGGTTATTTGGTTCTTCTGAGGTATATAAACCTTTGGTTGATTCTGATTGTGTAGATTTATCTGCTGAACAAAATAAAGAATATTTTCGTTTGAAAAATCAAGATCCAACAGAAGCAATGGTTGCAGGTTGGGTAGCTAAAATGGTTAAAGATAATAATAACCTAAGAGAGATATCTGCCCTTTTCTGGCACCATCACATACCATGTACAAAAGGAAATGACAGATTTAGTCACTCAAGATTATTACTTGAAATATATCGGAAATATAGTTTAAAAGATTTAAGAACTTTATTAGTTAAAGTCTCTGAAAATCCAGCAATGATGTATATGCTTGACGGGCATCACTCCCATAAGGATCATCCAAATGAAAATTTCCCAAGAGAGTTATTGGAGCTCTACACTCTGGGATCCGATAATTACTCTATCAAAGATGTCAAAGAAGTAGCCAGAGCATATACAGGCAGAAGATTTGATCATTATAACTATCCCTATAAAATGTTTGTTGATATGGCCGCCTTTGATAATGGGGAGAAAATAATTTTTGGCAAAAAAGGTAAATGGAATGGAAATGATGTAATAGATCTAATTTTAGAACAGCCCAATACATCCAATCATATTACGAAGTCAGCTTTGATATTTTTTCTTGGAAAGATTCCTAAAAAAGATGTCTTAGATAAATGCTCAAAAATATATTTTGACTCAGGATATAATTTCAAAGAATTATTAAAAAGTATATTTTTATCTTCATGGTTTTATGAAGATGAGTACAGAATGAATAAGGTGAAAACACCTGTGGAATTATTAGTTGGATTTCAGAGGAAAACTGGTTTAAGGTGTAATGGTATAAAGACCACGAACTATTTTTTAAAAAGCTGTGGACAAAGATTATTTTATCCACCAAATATCTCAGGCTGGCCTCATGGTAATGGATGGCTTTATGGAGATGCACTGGTTAACAGAATATTTCTACCAGGAGCATATTTACGGATAGCAAATAGAGGCTACAGTCGATCATCTTTTATTTATAAACTAATAAGCAGATTAGACAGAAACGATTTACGGGGCATAAGATATATTGCTGATTGTACTTTTAATAAAAATAAATTTTTTAAAACTCTCGCCGAATTTGGAGTAAATGCTAGTTATTGGATTAACGGCTTCGGTAAGGGTAGTGATGATCTAATTCCCATTTTTAGCCATCCCAAACATCAATATTCCTAATTCAATGAAGAGAAGAAATTTTTTATTTGTTTTAACTGCAGGTACGGGTCTAAGCCTTATTGGGACCAAAGAAATTATTAAATTCAAAAATAGTATTAAAAGGAAACGTTTTTTCAGAAGAAGATTATTAATCATTCATTTGGATGGTGGTAATGATGGGCTTTTTAGTTTTGCGCCAAAAAATGAAGATGTTTTACTCAAAAATCGTCCAAAGTTGATGAAAGCACTTAATCAAGGTGTTTTCTGGGACAATGATGTTATTATTAACAAAAATTTAACCGAATTCATTGAGCTTAAATCAAAAGGCTGGTTAAATCTTTTACCTAATGTTGGTTATGAGAATCCAAACACATCTCATTTTATATCAAAACATATCTGGGAAACTGGCTCAAGGCCAACAAAAAATAATCATGAAGTAGGATGGATAGGTCAACATCTTAGAAGTAAAATTAGTGGTAATGATGAAATAAGAAAAATATCACTCAGTTTTGAGGAGGGGAACCAGCTTCTTTTCCAGAATCACGATGAAAATTATGGGAGTTCATTTCCAAATTACAATAGTAAAAAGATTTGGAAAAAAGAGTTAAATAAACAAATAAAAAATAATCGAACTGATTACTTGGGGTTCGAGAAAATATTTAGGGAGTTAAATCATTGTAATGAACTATCTAATATACTTCAAGATATAAAACCCGCAAATGGATATCCTAAATCAGAATTAGGTAATAAACTATCAACAATTAGCTCTATAATAAAAAGTGAAAAACCAATTGATATTTTTCATTTAAAGCATAAAGGGTATGATACACATTCAGGTCAGAAAAGTCGTTTAAACTTTCTTTATGCAGACTTGAGTAAGTGTTTAAATACCTTAGCTCATGACTTAAATGATATGGGTGAATGGAACAATACGCAAATATTAGTATTTTCAGAGTTTGGTCGTACCATCAATGAAAACTCAACTGGGGGAACGGATCATGGTACTGCTGGACCAGTTTTTGTTTTAGGTGGTAAAGAGATATATGATGATTTATATTCAATCAAGCCTTCTTATGAAACTTTCAACATAATGGGAAATCCATATTTGCAGTTTCAGATTAATTATCAAAATATTTATAGAAAATTGAAAAAAAACTGGTTAGTCTGAAAAATATTTTTAGAAAAATAAAGAAATTAATTTGAAAATTTTATAAACAATTAGAAAAAAATGAAAAATAAAAAACAAAACCTTATTATTACAAGCGAAGAAAAAGAATTGATTGAGCCAGAATTTTTTAAATATCCTAGTATAAACCTTAGTCTTCGTCAATTATGCGATATAGAACTTTTGCTTAATGGTGCATTTTATCCACTCACTGGTTTTATGAATCAAAATGATTACAATTCAGTTGTTGATAGTATGAGGCTTGGGGACGGAACTCTGTGGCCGATACCAATAACGTTTGATGTAAGTCACGAAGTAGCAAAATCAATTAATATAAAAGATAAAATAATACTCAGAGATCAAGAAAACTTCCCACTTGCTATTTTCATAGTATCTGATATTTGGGAACCGGAACTAAAAAAAGAAGCATTGTCCGTTTATGGAACAAGTGATGATTTCCATCCTGGGGTAAATTACTTATTTAATAAAGTTAACAGATTCTATCTAGGTGGTACGCTAAAAGGTTTGTCACTGCCTCGTCATTTTGATTATCTTAATGACCGACATACTCCCCATCAGTTAAAGCAAAAATTCCATAAAAATAAATGGGGTAAAATAGTTGCTTTTCAAACAAGAAATCCGCTTCACAGAGCTCATGTTGAAATGATAAAAGTCGCAATGAAAGACCTGAATGCAAATTTATTAATTCATGCTGTAGCAGGTATTACAAAGCCAGGCGATATTGATCACTACACAAGAGTAAGATGCTATAAACATGTATTGAAAAAATTTCCCAAAAAAAGCGTAATGTTAAGCCTTTTACCATTAGCTATGCGCATGGCAGGACCTCGTGAAACTCTTTGGCATGCAATAATAAGAAAAAATTATGGCTGTACACATTTAATTGTTGGAAGAGATCATGCCGGCCCTGGTGTAGACAAAAGTGGTCTTCAATTTTATGAACCCTATGAAGCACAGGATCTATTAATAAAGTATAAAGATGAAATTAATATTGAAATTGTTCCATTTAAATTCATGGTATACTTACCTAACGCTGATAGGTATTCAGCTATTGATGAATTAGAAAAACAAGACGAATACAAAACATTATCAGGAACTGAGCTTCGCCGATTATTAGATAATGGTAATGGGATACCTAATTGGTTTACCTACAAAAAAGTATCACGGGAATTAGAAAAAGCTAGACCACGGAAAACTAAAAGAGGTCTTACAATATTTTTCACGGGGCTTTCTGGTGCAGGAAAATCAACATTAGCTAATGGTTTATTAATAAAATTGCTTGAGGAAGGAAGTAGATCTGTTACTTTACTTGATGGTGATATTGTTAGAACTCATCTTTCAAGTGAATTAGGATTTAGTAAAAAAGATAGATCCATTAATATTCAAAGGATTGGGTTTGTGGCGAGTGAAATTACCAAAAATGGTGGTATTGCTATCTGTGCGCCCATTGCACCTTATAATATAGATCGCGATTTTAATAGAAAATTAATTTCAAGTTTGGGTGGATATATCGAAGTTTATGTTAGCACATCCTTAGAAATATGTGAGGAAAGAGATGCTAAAGGGTTATACAAAAAAGCTAGAGAGGGAATTATAGGAAAATTCACAGGGATATCGGACCCATACGAGGTTCCACACAGCCCTGAAATAGTGATCAATTCTTCAGATATTTCCCCTGATAAACTTGTAAATCAGTTATATCTTAAAATCTGTAATCTAGGATTTATAAAAAAAAAATAATGGCTTGAAAAAGAATAGTTAATCTTTGATGTGAGGATAATAAAATTTTATTGGTTATAGAATATGATTATAATTATCCGCTTTTATTTCAACTACTTTTTCCAGTTCAAGAATATATTTAAAAAAAATTAGATATTGTGATATTAAAAAAAATGCAATGGGAAGTTTTCTCTGACGGAAGTTTTTACTATGAGTTTCCAACGTCATAAAAAATATTTAGTCACTGGAGTGGCAGGTTTCATAGGTATGCATCTCTCAGAAAAATTATTAGAAAATGGTTGTAGTGTGATAGGTATTGATAATATCAATGATTATTATGATCCTAATCTCAAAAAAAGAGACTAGAATATTTAAAAAAATATAATACTTTCAAATTTATTAGATCAGACATTACAAACAATAGGGCTTTGAGAGATGTCTTTTCAAAATTTAAGCCAGAAATAGTAGTAAATCTTGCGGCTCAGGCAGGAGTGCGATATAGCATAGACAATCCAATGGTATATATTGAATCAAATATACTTGGTTTTATGAATATCCTAGAGTGTTGTCGTGAAAACGATGTACAGGGATTAATTTATGCTTCAAGCTCTTCAGTTTATGGTGGTAATAATAAATATCCATTTTCAGTTTTTGATAAAGTTGAAAATCCCATATCTATTTATGCTGTTACAAAGAAAACTAACGAGCTCATGGCAAAAACTTATAATCATCTTTATGGAATGAACACTACTGGGTTAAGATTTTTTACAGTTTATGGTCCATGGGGTAGACCCGATATGGCAATGTTTATTTTTGCTAAAAAGATTTTGCTAGGTGAGACTATCACCGTATTCAATCATGGTAGAATAAACAGGGACTTTACTTACATAGATGACATCATAAAAGGTATCTTATGTGCTGTGGATAAGAATTTTAAAAGTGAAATTTTTAATCTTGGTAATAATAAATCTGAAGACTTAATGCAAGTAATTAGAATCATTGAACGAGAAATTGGGAAAAAAGCAATACTTAAATTTGCAGATATTCAACCTGGTGATGTGAAAAAAACTTTTGCAGATATTGAATATTCGAAAGAAAAAATAAATTACAAACCAAAGACTTCAATTTCTGAAGGTATACCGAAATTTATTAATTGGTTTTTAAAATATCATAAATGAATAATAAAAAAATATGTGTCATTGGCGCGGGAAAGTGGGGTAAAAACCATATTGCCACACTCAATGAGCTTAACTCATTAGGTGGTGTTGTTGATAACAACCAAGAAATTTTATACAAATTAAAAAAAAAATATCCTGGAATTAAATTATTTGATAATCTCCAAATTGCAATGAGACAGAACTTTGATGGTTTTATAGTTGCAACCCCAGCAGAAACCCATTTTAAATTGGGTTACAAATTGCTATCTTCAAATTTTCCTGTTTTAATTGAAAAGCCACTTGCTTTAAATACAAAGGATGCTAAAAATCTTGTTAAAATTAAAAAAGAGAAAAATATTACACTCATGGTAGGACATCTTTTATTGTTTCATCCTGCAATACAAAAAATTAAAGAACTTCTGAGATCTGGAAGAATAGGGAAATTACAATATCTATACAGTAATAGACTGAATTTAGGTACTGTGAGAACAGAGGAAAACGTTTTTTGGAGCTTCGCACCTCATGATATCTCTGTATTTCAATATTTAATTGAATCAGAACCAATTAACATATTTTCACGAGGAGCTGCTTATTTGCAGAATGATTTATTTGATACAACAATGACATGTCTAACTTATGAAAATAATATACAAGGGCATATTTATGTTAGTTGGCTTCACCCATTTAAAGAACATCGTCTTGTAGTAGTGGGAGATAGGGGAATGATACATTTCAATGATTCTGCTGAAAATAAACCCTTAGTGATCTATGAAAAAGGTATTGATTGGGCACAGGGGAAACCGATAAAAAGAGATGGGCCAAAAGAGTTAATTAATTATGAAAAAGGTCTTCCTCTTACACTTGAGTTGCAATACTTTATCCGGCATTTATCAAAAGTGCCATCTATCGCTAGTGGCGAAAATGGCCTCTCTGTTGTGAGAATTTTAGAAGAGGCCACAAGATCTATGTCAAAATGAAAAAAACCCAAATGCAAAACAAAAATGGATTTTTCATTCATGATTCTAGTTATATTGACAAGGGATCTAAAATTGGAAAAGGAACCAAGGTTTGGCATTTTTCACATATTCAAAGTAATTCAACAATTGGAGAAAATTGTACTTTGGGTCAAAATGTAAATGTTGCAAATAATGTAATTATTGGGAATTATGTTAAAATTCAAAATAATGTTTCAGTTTATGAGGGTGTAGAGCTTGAAGATTTCGTTTTTTGCGGCCCATCAATGGTTTTTACAAATATTAAAGTACCGCGATCTGAATTTCCACAACGTGGAACCCAAAACTATATAAAAACTTTAATAAAAAAATCTGCCTCTATTGGAGCCAATGCAACAATAATTTGTGGATTGACAGTAGGCAAGTACGCTCTTGTTGGCTCAGGAGCAGTTGTTACCAAAAATGTTCCCGATTATGCCCTCATCATTGGCAATCCAGGACGCATAGTAGGCTGGGTTGATAAGCTCGGTAAACGATTAAAGTTTGGTATTAATAATGTAAGTTCATGCGGGAATTTCAAACTTAATGGAAGTATCCTTTCAGAATTATAAGTTGTGCTCAATATTATCAAAAATATTTTCAATATATTTTCTGATATTAATGTTAAGATAATAAGTTAATTCTTTTGCTTAGTTCGCTTAGCGCAGAATTTTTCATCAATAAATTTTATAGATAAAAAAAATATCCTTGAAACAGTTTAATAAAAGTACAGATTGGGATTTAATTATAACGCCTAAAAAAGGATGGATGAATCTTGATCTTAAATCCATCTGGCAATATCGAGATTTAATAGGTTTATTTGTCAGACGAAATATCACCGCCGATTATAAGCAAACAGTATTAGGTCCACTATATTTCCTAATTGTTCCAATAATTCATACCTTAATAAATATGTTTATTTTTGGAAAAATTGCAAAGTTATCTACCGATGGGATTCCTCAATTTTTATTTTATATGTCAGGGACCTTGTTTTGGAGTTATTTTTCTGTATGTTTAAGTGCTGGAAAATCAGTATTTCAATCAAATATTAGTCTCTTTTCTCAGGTATATTTTCCTCGGTTAACAATTCCAATAGCTGAAAATATTAGTGCGATGTTTAGGCTTTTAATTCAATTTATGATATTTTTTATTTTTTATGGTTATTTTTTTTACCAAGGTGCGGAACTAAATCTATCAACTTTTATTTTTTTAATTCCCCTACTCTTTTTTCAATGCAGTTTACTAGGTTTAGGAACAGGTATTTTATTGTCCTCGTTTACAACAAAATATAAAGACTTGAATTTTATATATACATTCCTTATTTCGATATGGATGTATTTAAGTCCTGTAGTTTATCCACTAACTGTAATACCTGATAGGTTCAAATATATAGCTAGTTTCAATCCTATGGTTGGGATAATTGAAACTGGAAGAGAAATATTATTTGGGACTAGCTCTTTCAATATTATTTACGTTTTAAATGGATTAATTGTGACATTTGTGTTACTTTTTTTTGGTTTAATAATTTTTACTAGGGTTGAGAAAACATTTATTGATACTGTTTAAACAATGGACATAGTAATAAGAGTAGATAACTTATTTAAAGAATACCGGCTTGGTAATTTTGGATATGGCACTGTAAGCGAAGATATTCAAAGTTGGTGGGCTAAAATAAATGGGAGGCCAGATCCAAATTCAATTATTAAAGCAAATTATGATCAAAATAAAGATAAAAAACATATTCTTGCACTAAATGATATTTCTTTTGAAGTTGAAAGAGGTGATCGTGTTGGCATAATTGGAAAGAATGGGGCAGGTAAAACCACTCTTCTTAAAATACTATCACGAATTTCATCACCCTCCAAAGGTACTGTTAAAATTCAAGGGAAAATAGCTAGTTTATTAGCTGTTGGAGCTGGTTTTCATCCGGAGTTGACAGGTAGGGAAAATATTTACTTGAATGGAGCAATACTTGGACTTCAAAAGAAACAAATTATTGATAGGTTAGATGCAATTGTGGAATTTTCTGGTATTGGAAAATTTATCGACACCCCTGTTAAAAGATATTCTTCGGGAATGCATGTCAGATTGGGATTTGCGGTTGCAGCACATTTAGATCCTGATATTTTAATAGTCGACGAGGTACTTGCAGTAGGGGATCATGAATTTCAAAAAAAATGTTTGGAGAAAATGGAGGATGAATCTGATAAGGGAAGGACAATTCTTTTTGTAAGTCATAATATGCACGCGGTTAGAAAATTATGCCGTACTGCAATTTTACTTGATCACGGAAAAAAAGTAGAAAGCGGTCCCGTAGATGAGGTTATAGGTTCATATCTAAAAGGTTTAAATCCTGAAAAACCAATAATTAACTTTCCTATTGGTGAAAGTAATACTGGTGCCTGTCCAAAAAGACTGATCATAAAAGATGAAGAAGGGAAACTAAGCACAAATATTTTCATAAAAGATGTTTGGACAATTAGATTAGAGTTTGAAGTTTTTGAAAAATTGCCTCATGTAATTGTTGCCGTCGGTTTAATTACAAACACCGAAATTCCGATTATAACCTATTGGAGTCGACCAACAGATTTAAAGCCTGGAAATTATTATACTGAATATATTGTTGATGAGAAATTATCTGCATGTGATTTAACATTTGTTATTGGCATAACCAGCAGAGAGACAACTGTTTTCTATAAAGAAAACATTGGCCAATCAAAAATACTAGAAATTGCTAGGTCAAATCAACCTTATCAAGTATCTGGAAGCGGCGTTCTCTTAAGTCAAATTAGGCCCAAAATAAAAAAAGTTTAGACAGGATTTTTTTTAAAATGCTTATTATTTTAAATACAATAAAAAAAATCAACATTTAATGGAACCGAAATTTTTACTTATTTATTCACCTCAGGTATTTGATCCAAAATTTGGTGTTGTTAAGCCTGAGGGTTCTTTGGGGCTTATTTATCTTGCGTCAGCTTTAAGAGATAATCAATTTAATGTAGAATTGCTTGATGCTTCTGTTGGAAACGAAAAGTATACGCTTGAGCAAACTTTTTATAAAGAGGAGAAGCAGCCTAATGGTTTAATACGTGTTGGTATGGATATTAAGGATATTTTAAATGAGTCTGAGCCCTTTGATGTAATTGGACTAACATCCATTTTTACAGCTCAAACAAGGATGGTAGAAGAGGTTGTTATTTCGATTAAAAGTAAATTTCCAGAAAAAATAATTTTATTAGGCGGTGTTAATGCACGAAATCAAATGAACCGTTTTTTTGATATAGGTGCTGATCTAATTTGTTTATCTGAAGCGGAGGAGACAATTGTAGAGATTGGAAATATCTTAAGGACAGGCAGTAAAGATTTTTCAAGAGTTTCTGGATTAGCTGGGAAAAGTGGATTTGAAAATCCCCAAACAAAGATAATACAAAATTTAGATAATCTTCCAATCCCTGCATGGGATATGCAGCCTTTAGAAAAATATTGGAAAATTGCCCGACCGCATGGCAGTGGGTTCAATGAAAGTAAAGCTTATGCCTCAGTTTTATTTTCAAGAGGTTGTCCATTTAAGTGTGATTATTGTCATATTTCAAAGGAGTTGCATGGTTCAAATTCAGGTAATATTAGGAGTATACGTATGAAATCAATACCTAGGATTTTAGAAGAATTGAATATTCTCAAAGATATGGGTATAAAGTATGTTTTTATTGAGGACGATAGCCTATTGGCAAAAAAGAAAAGAGCAAAAGAGATATTTAATCATCTAATCACTATGAATCTTGAATTAGCAGACGTTAATGGAATCAACCTATCTCACCTTTGCACAAAAGTAAATGGATCTTTTGAAGTTGATGATGAACTACTTGAACTTATGGCCGCTGCAGGTTTCAAAAAACTAGTTTTCCCTGTAGAGTCTGGGTCTCAAAGAATTTTAAATAAGTATGCATCTGGAAAATTAAATTTGAAAAATCACAACGTAACTAATTTGATAAAAAAAGCGAAAAATTTAAATATGGAAGTTGCAGGTAATTATACTTTCGGTTACCCAGATGAAAGTATTTTTGAGATGATAAAAACATTCAATCTTGCAAGAAAACATATGGAAGCAGGTCTTGATTATACACATTTTATGTACATAACTCCATTCCCTGGAACCCGATTTTATGATCAGGCAGTGAGCGAAAATTTGCTATTGCCAAATTTAGATCCTGCGGACATGGATTGGGTGCGGCCAAGTATCAAGACTAAAGTCCCCTCCTGGTTTATAAATATTATTATAACAAAAGGTTGGAGATATGTAAACAGCTCCAAGAGAACAAATTTTATTAAAAGCATGAAACCAAAAATCAAACAGACTGATTAATTAAGGAATTTTATGAAAAATATTATTGTCACAGGTGCATCTGGTTATGTGGGTTCAATATTGATAAATGATTTAGTAATGAATAAGTATAATGTTTCATGCTACGATGATATGAGATACGGATTTAACCCAGTAATTGCACAATTATATAATTATAGCAATTTTCAATTTGATTTATTTGATTTAACCAGATTTGATGATATACCTACATGGAAACAAATTGAGAGTAAAATTGAGGAAGCAGATATTCTTATCCATTTAGCTGCTCTTGTAGGCTATCCAATATGTGAAAAAAATCCAGAATTAACTAAAATAGTAAATGTTGATCTATCAAAAAAACTAACCGATTTGTGTAAAAAACATAATGTGAAAATGATATACTCATCTACTGGAAGTAATTATGGGAAATTAGATGAAATATGTACTGAAAATAGCCCAGTTAATCCACTTACCCTATACGCAAAAACTAAATTAGAAGCTGAGTCATATATTTTAGATCATTGTAATTCAATAGCATTTAGATTTGCAACAGCTTTTGGTCTATCGCCTCGATTGAGGCTAGATTTGTTTATAAATGATATGGTGTATAGGGCAATAAGCGATGGAAGCGTTATAATTTATCAACCTAACCATAAAAGGTCATTCATTAACGTAACAGATATCTCTAGATTAATATTACATGGAATAGAAAAATTATCACACGAACATGGAATTTATAATGCAGGTGATGATAAAATGAATTACACAAAAGAGGAAGTATTATTAGCAATTAAAGACTTTATTCCAAAATTTTATATTGCAAAAGGAGAATATGATTCAGATAGAGACCAAAGAGACTATATTGTTTCATATGAAAAACTTAAAAACACAGGTTTTAAATGTAATGTTAACCTTAAGGATGGTATTGAACGATTGATAAATTTTCTAGGATTATTGGACTTAAAACAAATTGCTATTATTGGTTTTAATAACCAAAAATAAATAATGGATAAAAAACTAATAGATCTTTTAAAAAAGAGTTTTCCTAAGGAAACATACGATTCCAACAAATCAACTGTAAGGTTGCAAGAAGTTAATTATGACATTCAGGAGGTTGAGGAAGCTATAAAATCCTTATTAAGTACCTTTGTTGTGATGGGGAAGAAAACCAAGCTCTTTGAGCAATTGTGGAGCAAATGGATTGGTAGAAAACATTCTGTTTTCGTAAATAGTGGATCCTCTGGACTTTTGTTAGCTATGATGTGGATAAAATTCAAAAAATCTACATCAATTAAAAATGAAATATTGATTCCTGCTGTAACATGGAGTACAAGCATTTTTCCGGCAATAATTGTTGGATTGAAGCCAGTGCTAGTGGATGTTGATTTATCAAATCTTTGTACCAATTCATTTGCAAACTACATCTCAGATAAGACAGTTGCAATTTTACCAGTGCATCTTATGGGCCATGCCTGCAATATGGATGTCATAATGGAGGAAGCAAAGAAACATAACCTAGCCGTAATTGAGGATTGTTGTGAAGCGCATGGTGCTAAATACAATGGAAAAAAAGTTGGTACTTTTGGAGATGTTGGTATTTGGAGCTCCATGTTTGCCCATCATATTTCGACTATCGAAGGTGGTATTATTTCATCAGATACAGTTGAGTTGGATGATTTATTTAGAATGTTTAGAGCTCATGGTTGGGTTCGTGATATTTCAGATAGTAAAAAGAAAGAAATCATTAATAATAACATTAATATCGATCCAAGCTTTTTATTTCCAGAATTAGGTATAAATGTAAGGCCAACAGAGATAAATGCAGCATTCGGTATTCATCAGATCCAAAAAATTGATAGTTTCATAGAAAAAAGGCGTCAAGCTTTTCAAAATATTCATAATCAGTTGAAAGATTTTGAAAAACACTTTACATTTTTCCCTGAACAAAAGAATGAATATTTTAGTCCCTTTGCTTTCCCTATATTGTTAAATGAGAATGCTCCTTTCTCGAGAAAAGAAATTATTGATTACTTAACTGAAAGTAGAATTGAGCACCGTCCCATTGCTGGTTCAAATATGGCTCAGCAACCATTTATGAAAAACTATGGTCAATTATTAGATATTTCTAATAACCTTCCTAATGCAAAAAAAATTCATGAAAATGGTTTTTTCATTGGTGTTAATCACCAAACTAATGATCTCAGAATTGATCATATCATTAAGTCTTTCAAATCATTTCTAAAAAAATATTAACAAAAGAAAAATCTCGGTTTTTTTCTGAAAATTCTGATACCCTCGTACTAAATTAAATTTCTAATATGCAAATAAATGGTTCAAATGTTTTGGTAACAGGAGGCAACGGATTTCTTGGAAGAAATTTGGTTTCTAGACTTGTTAAATCAAAAGTCTCAAAAATAAGAGTAGTAGATAATTTAGAAAGAGATTTTAATAATACATCCTTCATGAATGACGGGAAAATAGAATTTTTGGAGGATGATTTATGTGATTTAGATGCATGTTTGAAGGCTTGCAACAATATTGATATTGTTTTTCATTGTGCTTCAAAAGTGGGAAGTATAAACTTTTACAAAAACAATGGCTCAAAAGTACTTTCCCATAATATTTTATTGGATAACCAGATACTATCAGCCGCACAAGATAAAGGAGTTTCTTGTTTCATTTACATCAGCAGCGCCTTTGTTTACCCGATTGAGCGTATGCAAGATTCACTTGGATTAGGTATCAAGGAAGAAGAAGCTATTCCTGCTAATCCCGCAATAACTTATGGTTGGGCAAAATTAATGGGGGAGATAGCGGTTCAGCATGCAGTTGAAAATGGAGGAATATTAAATGGAATAATTTTACGTTTATCTAATTTTTACGGGCCCTACCAAAGTATAGATCTAGATAGAGGATCAATTATTCCCGTCCTCATTCGAAGGGCTCTAGAGTATCCCAGGTTATCTCCATTTTTCATAAATGGCCAAGGCAACGAAACAAGGACGTATTGCTATATATCAGATATTATAGATGCTATTTTGTTGGCAGTAAAGACAGTAGGACATAAAAAAATTGAACAACCCCTGAACATAGGTTCAGAAACACCAATTACAATTAAAAATTTAGCAAAAAAAATAATTGAAATATCAGGGAAAAACATAGTTTTAGAAACTCTCCCTGCACCTGAACCCTTAATTATGAGTCAAACCTTAGATTGTTCAAAAGCGAAAATGCGATTTGATGATTGGAGCTGTAAAGTTTCTTTAGATGATGGTTTAAAAAAAATGTTTTTATACGTAAGTGAAAATATTGGTTAGTAAATTATTTAATAATAGAAACTATTTTCAAACAAATATTTAAATAGACAATGTATAATTCTATTGATGAAGCCATCAAAATATTGGAACCAAAAGGATTTAAAATTAACGACCCGTGGGATATTGTTGATGCTTTTGAAACTTTAATTGCCACATATTCTGGTAGTAAGTATGCGGTTTCGTGCGATAGTTGCACAAATGCCATGTTTATGAGTTTAAAATATTTAAATGCTAAAGGAGCAATAAATATTCCTCAAAAAACTTATGTTTCTGTTCCAGCCTTGATTATTCATAGTGGTTGTAGAATTAAGTTTGAAAACTATGAATGGAGCGGAATTTATCAATTAGAACCTTATCCCATTATTGATGGTGCAACGAGATTTAGAAAAGGTATGTATAAAAAAGGGACTTTTCATTGCCTCTCATTCCATTTCAAGAAAATATTACCAATTTGTAAAGGCGGAATGATATTAACGGATGATAAGGATGCTGCTAACTGGTTCCGGTTCGCAAGATATGAGGGAAGAGATAATCGTATTCCCCATAAAAATATAAGCGATATAAAAATTATTGGTTGGAATTTTTATATGCCACCCGAACAAGCAGCTCGAGGAATTATACTTCTAGAATCAGCAAAAGATATGAATAAAGATTGTGGTGGGTCTTGGTCCTATTCAGATATTTCTAATTATACAGCATGGAAAAACCATGTTGTATGAAAGCTGTAATTGCTTTACAAATAGATTGTATTTTTTGCTGATAAGCATTTGATAATAAAATTACTAAAAATGCTATTTCAAATTATGTTAAAAAAAAATGATAGATAAATCAAAAAATAAGTTATCTGCCTTGGTTTGTGGTGCAGGTGGATTTATCGGTTCTCACTTGGTAAAAAAATTAAAAAAAGAAGGTTTCTGGGTAAGATGTATTGACCTTAAAAAGCCAGAGTTTTCAGATAGTGAGGGTGATGAGTTTTTCATTGGAGATTTACGTGACCCGATAAATGTCAAAAATGCTTTAGATTTCCCTTTTGATAACGTTTACCAATTGGCTGCAGATATGGGTGGTGCTGGATATATATTTTCAAAAGAAAATGACGCAGATATTATGCATAATTCTGCATTGATTAATTTAAATGTAGTAGAGGCAAGTGTTAAAGCGAATATAAAGAAAGTATTTTATTCATCATCTGCATGTATGTACCCAGAACATAATCAACTTGATCCAAATAATCCTGAATGTTCGGAAGAATCGGCATATCCGGCTAACCCTGATAGTGAATATGGCTGGGAAAAATTATTTAGTGAACGTTTTTATCTTGCTGCACAAAGGAATTATGATCTACAAGTTAGAATTGCTCGTTTTCATAACATATTTGGTCCAGAAGGTACCTGGACTGGCGGCAAAGAAAAAGCTCCAGCTGCTTTGTGTCGAAAAATTGCAGAGGAGTCTACAGGGGGACAAATTAAAATATGGGGAGATGGAAAGCAAACTCGGTCATTTTTATATATCGATGAGTGTGTTGAGGGTATCCAGAGGTTAATGAACTCAGAATTTACTGGTCCTGTTAATCTTGGCTCTGATGAAATAATAACAATAAATAATTTAGCAAAATTGATTATGGAAATTGCAGATAAGGATTTAACACTACAGCATGTTCCTGGACCTCTGGGTGTGCGCGGAAGGAATTCTGATAATAAACTAATTCTTAAAAAACTAGGATGGAAGCCAACAAAAGAACTTAAATATGGGCTTGAAAAAACATATTACTGGGTTGCCCAACAGGTACAAAAAAATAATTCTGAAATAAAATATTAAAACAAATATAAAAAAAAGAGCTGTATAAATTTATATTCAAAATAAAATATAAATGATTACTATGGCAAAATTAGGAAGGTTAGGAGCATTGGGAAATCAATTATTCCAATATGCAACCCTATTTGGAGTTTCAAAAAAAACAGGTTATGAAATGAAAATTCCTGCTCCACCTGGAATGGTTGATGGTAATTTAAGAGTGCTTGGTCATGTTGAGGACAAGTATCCAATTGAAGAATATGATTACTCGCTTGGTTGTTTTAAAATAAAATCCAAGTATCTCACAGAAAAAGAATTAGAGTCAATTAATATATCCGGTAAAAAAAAAAATAAGCCACTTAATAGTATTTTTTCAAAAAAAATTAAACATCATTACCTTGAATCTGACTTCCATTTTAATCCTAGCATATTTAAAATAAGGGATAAAACAAATATAAGCGGATATTTTCAGTCCGAAAAATATTTTGAGCATTGTTCAAAGGAAATTAGAAAACAATTCGAGGTGCAGGACAAATTTTTTGATAAGGCCTCGAAGCTAATGTCAGCTTATAAAAATGGTACAAACCAAATAGTATCAGTTCATGTAAGGAGGAAAGGGCATGAAAAATTAAAACATCAAAAAGTACATAAATATAGTTTTAATAACTATTACGAAAATGCAATGAGTTATTTTGAAAATAACTTTTCAAATATAATCTTCATAATTTTCTCTGATGATATCCACTGGTGCGAATCAAAGTTTAAGGGGTCTAATATTTTTTTTTCAAAAAAAAACTCTGCAATCGTTGATTTTGCAATGATGAAATCCTGCGATCATAATATAATAGTACCAAGTAGTTATAGTTGGTGGGCATCATGGCTTAATAAAAACGTTAAAAAAATTGTAACAATGCCAGAAGGAGATCTTTTCGGTATAGATGGTCCAAAAAAAATTAATGATTATTTATTCAAAGGTATAAAAAGAATTTCGGTAAAATAGATATGATAAATGAATCCTTATATAATGAGAATTTTTATGAATCTACTCATTCGCATGTCTACTCAGCTCAAAAAATATTTGATATTATTTTTAAGCACCTTACACCAAAAAGTATAATTGATGTTGGTTGTGGATCTGGAAGCTGGTTAAAAGTAGCAGGTGAGATGGGTGTGGAAAATCTTACAGGGGTTGAAGGTAATTGGTTAAAACCTGATATGCTGATTGCTGAAAATATTGATTTATTCACTCATGATATTTCGAACTCTTTGCCGCCTTTGTCAACATACGATTTGGCAATTACGTTGGAGGTAGCAGAGCATTTGAGCGAGTTAAGGTCAGAAAGTTTTATAGAAGATTTGTGCAGATTATCTGATATTATCCTATTTTCCGCTGCAATTCCTCACCAGGGAGGTGAAAACCACCTTAATGAACAATGGCAGTCATATTGGAATGGGTTATTCCGACAAAATAATTTTGTAGCTCGCGACATAATTAGGCCATTAATCTGGGATGACAAAAATATAAAGTCTTGGTATAAGCAAAATTGTATACTTTACATAAATGAGAAAATTGAATCAAAAATAGAGAATCCTCGCAATCAAAATCCTTTAGATGTTGTTCACCCAGATATTTTTTGGAACAATCCTGAAAAATATAGACATATGCAAATAATTAAAAATGATCCAAAAAGAAAATCAAATCATGTGCAATTTAATCTGCTGCTCATAATTAATTTGATAATAGCGCTTACATTTTTTCTAATCTTTTTTTTAAATAGATAATAAAATAATAATCAAGCAATTATAAAAGTAGACTTCAATCAATTTTACTAAAATTAGTCAAGTTTATTTAGGAACCAAAAAATGGATTTATCATTTGCAAAATATTTTGTAGATCCGATTTGCAAATCTCCTCTTAATCTAGAAATACACGAAAAGATTGGCAACAGGGTAATAAGTGGTTTATTCAAAAATGAAAAATCGGAATATCCAATTATTAAAGGTATTCCTAGGTTTGTATCTAATTTTAATTATTCTAATTCATTTGGTTTTCAATGGGGGAAGTGGCCACAT
>MDTB01211866.1_pt1 | contig 74919 bp, 62 predicted proteins | sample 811161 | NCBI WGS metagenome assembly MDTB01 (sample SAMN05326650, study PRJNA326480) | marine metagenome | isolation source: seawater | place: Mediterranean Sea | collected 2009 | reverse complement strand
CTCGAGGCGGGACTTGAACCCGCACGAACATTACTGCTCATTGGATTTTAAGTCCAACGTGTCTACCAATTCCACCACTCGAGCAAGACGAAAAAGAGCGAAAGACGGGATTTGAACCCGCGACCCTCACCTTGGCAAGGTGACGCTCTACCACTGAGCTACTTTCGCAGTTGGGTTGCAAATGTAATAAAATATCGGTTTTTAAATGCTAATTTTTTGATAGCTTTCTTCTTAACTCATTAAGAATCACAAGTGCTTCAATAGGCTTAATTTCGTCAATTTCCAAAGAATTAATCTGCTCGCGAATTTCCGATAAAAGTGGATCATCAATTTCAAACATATTTAGTTGTAGGGATGAGTCTGAATCAATAATTTCAGATTTTCTGGTTTTTTCAAGTTGTTTTAATATCTCTTTTGAGCGAGATAAAATCCATTTAGGCATTCCTGCCATTTTTGCAACATGAATTCCAAAACTATGAGCACTTCCACCTGGAACTAATTTTCTTAAAAACAATACATCATCCCCAGTTTCTTTTATTGAAACATTAAAATTTTTAATTCTTTCGAATTCGCTAGACATGCCATTTAATTCGTGATAATGTGTTGCAAATAATGTCTTCGCCTTGTTAGGATGATTGTGTAAATATTCTGCTATTGCCCATGCTATTGAAATTCCATCATAGGTACTTGTACCTCGGCCAATCTCGTCTAATAAAATTAAACTTTTATTAGATAGGTTATTGATAATTGCTGCTGTTTCAAACATTTCAACCATAAATGTAGACTCTCCTTTAGATAAATTATCATTGGCGCCAACTCTAGTGAATAATTTGTCAATTATTCCAATGTCAGATTCTTTAGCAGGCACATAACATCCTATTTGTGCTAATATTACAATTAAAGCTGTTTGACGCAATATGGCAGATTTTCCAGACATATTTGGACCGGTAATCATTAATATTTGTTGCTCTTTATTATCTAAGTAAATATCATTTGGAATGTATGGATTTTCTGCAGGAAGTTGCCTCTCAATAACAGGGTGTCGGCCTTCAACAATTTTTAATTTAGAACTTGAATTTAATTTAGGTTTACTATAATTATATTTTAACGAAAGACAAGAAAATCCACATATTACATCTAATTTTGATATGTCTGAAGAAACCAATTGAAGAGAATTAATATGATTACTCATTTTACTTAAAAGTTCATTAAATAATTTATTCTCAAGCGACAATATATTTTGTTCAGCTCCTAAAATTTTATTTTCATAATCTTTTAACTCTTCAGTAATATACCTTTCTGCATTTACTAACGTTTGTTTTCTAATCCAGCCAACGGGTACTTTGTCTTTATGAATATTTCTAACCTCAATATAGTATCCAAAAACATTGTTAAAAGATATTTTGAGGGATGAAATTCCTGTATTGTTAATTTCTCTTTCAAGCATGTCTTCTAATGTCTTTTTACCATCCCTTGAAATTTTTCTCAAATTATCAAGTTCTTCAGAAAGACCAACTTTTATTGTATCACCCTTTCCAATAATTGTTGGTGCATCTGCATTTAAATAATTATCAATTAATTTTTGTAATTCATTTGTTTCAACATTTTTTGATATTAATCTTTGAATTGGAACAAGTTCGCTGATTTTTTTAAAAATAATTTCTGAAAATTTTAAAGAAGATTTTAATGCATTAGCTTCTCGTGGGGTTAACCTTCTTGTAGCAATTTTAGCAGCTAATCTTTCGATATCGCTTATATGTTTTAAGTTTTCAATTAAAAAATCCGATAAGTTTGGATAATTAACAATGCTTTCAATCAAATTTAGTCTATTATCAATTGATTTTACATCTGTGAGAGGATTTGTAATCCATCTTCTTAATAATCTTGCACCCATAGGCGTAGAAGTGAAATCAATTGTTTCAAGCAATGAAACTCCGTCAGATGAATTTGAATTAATTAATTCAAGATTTCTGATTGTAAATTCATCCATCCAAAACTGCTCATTTAATTCGATACGTTGAATTTTAGAAATATGTTTTAGTTTAGAATGATGCGTATCAATCAAATAATGAATTACTGCTCCCGACGCTATTAAAGCAGGATCACTGGTTTTAAATCCATAGCCTTTTAAAGTTTTAACTTCAAAATGATGATAAATTTTTTCTTTAGAATAATTCTCATTGAAAACCCAATCTTCTAACATAAAAATTGGTAAATGTCTATCAATAATATCAAAAATTTGTTTTTTTTGCGACTTAGAAATTAAAATCTCTTTAATTTCAAGTTTGTGAATCAAAGATTTAATTTCTGAATTATTTCCTTGAGTCCAAAAAAATTCACCAGTAGACACATCCACATATGCCAATCCAATTTTATTTGAATCAATGTAAATTGCACCTAAAAAATTATTTTTATCTGTCTCTAGAACTCCATCAGTAAGTGCAACGCCAGGTGTAATTAGTTCAGTTACTCCTCTTTTAACAATTTTTTTCGAAAGCTTTGGGTTTTCTAACTGATCACAAATTGCTACTCTATGACCTGCTCTTACCAATTTTGGTAAGTAATTGTTTAACGCATGATATGGAAATCCTGCAAGTTCAGTTTCACTAGTACTGCCTGCACCTCTTTTGGTTAAAACAATTCCCAAAATTTTTGAAGTTTTTACAGCATCCAAGCCAAAAGTCTCATAAAAGTCTCCTACTCGAAATAAAAGTATCGCATCAGGATATTTACCCTTAATTTGATTGTATTGTTTCATCAAGGGAGTTTCTTTATTTATTTTTTTTGAAGTCAATTATTTGATTTGTGTAAGCTAAATTACCAATTTAAAAAACACAATATTGTAACTTTAATAAATGAAAAAGAAAGTCGAAGAACTCGAAAGGCTCAGTTTAACTGAATTTAAAAAATCACCAAAAACTCCGATTGTTTTGATTTTAGATAATATTAGAAGTAGAAATAATGTTGGTGCTATATTTAGAACAGCAGACTGCTTTAGAATTCAAAAAATTTGTTTGTGTGGAATTACACCTGTACCTCCCCATAAGGACATAAATAAAACTGCAATTGGTTCAACAAGCAGTGTTGACTGGAAGTATTATAAAAATACAAATGAAGCTCTAAAAGATTATGTGCTAGACGGATACATCTTATGTGTAGTTGAACAAGTACATGGTTCCATTGAACTTAATAATTTTATTGTAGAACCAAACAAAAAATATGCATTAATTCTTGGTAATGAATTGAATGGAGTTCATCACGACGTGGTGAGTAAATCGGATGTATCTATTGAAATTCCACAAATTGGGACAAAACACTCTTTTAACATAGCTTCATCTTCAGCTATTGTAATGTGGCATTTTTTTTGTCGATTGAGTCCAAACGAAGGTTAATCCTATTAATTAGTTTAGTAAAATCATCTTCATTTAAAACGAAGTCTAAATCTTGAATATCAACTTTAATAAAAATATTTTTATTATTAACAGAACTGAAATATTGGTCATATCCTTGTGATAGTTTATTTAAATATTTTAATGAAATATTCTGCTCATAGCTTCTGCCTCTTTTTTTTATGTTATCGAGAGCTCTGTTTGGAGTTTGTTTCAAATAGATGCAAATGTTAGGTTGATTTATTGTTTTATACAACACGTTATAAAAATTATTAAAAAGTTTAAATTCATCATTTTCAAGAGTGATTTTTGAAAAAATTAATGATTTTATTATATGATAATCAGAAACAATTCCGCTCTTAAAAAAATTTAGCTGCTCAGATTCTTCAACAATTTGTTTGAACCTGTCTGCTAAAAAAGAAAGTTCTAAGGGAAAAGCATATCGCTTCGGCTTCAAATAAAATTTTGGTAAAAAAGGATTGTCAGTAAATCTCTCATTGATTAATTTATAGTTCAAGATTTCTGATAATTTATTTGCCATTGTGGTTTTACCACAACCAATAATACCCTCAAATGAGATGTAAGAAAAGCTTGATAATTTATTTAATTGTGGGTGTAATAATTTCTTTTTTGAAATTGAAATTTTTGTTTTTGGATTAAAATCATTTAAAAGCTGATTCACAGTCTTTTTTTTCGCAGGATGTATTCTACTAGTTGCGATTTGATTTAATGGACAAAGCACAAACTCTCTTTTATGCATGGAACTGTGCGGAATCTTGAGATTTTTGGTGTCGATGATCAAGTCGTCATAAAACAAAATATCTAAGTCTATAGTTCTGTTTCTGTATTTATTATCATTTGTTCTTACTCTACCAAATTTTGTTTCAATAAGTAATATGTTTTTAAGTAATTTTTCTGGTGATAAAGATGTTTCTATTGAAAAGCAAGCGTTAAAAAATGTCTTTCCCTTAAATCCAATTGAGTCAGATTCATAAATTGAAGAAATCTTTAAAACTTTTCCTAATTTTTCATTTGACAAATTGATACATTTTTGAATATTATCAAATCTATCACCTAAATTACTACCAATTGATATATAAACTAATGACACCTTGCAAAAATGAAAAAAAGATTTATTAATTGTTATATTTGACCTCTTAATTTTTATAAGTATGGATTTTTTTAAAAACCTCATAAGTTCCGCGCTGGGGACTTTTATTGCAATTGGCTTATTTTTTGTGTTCATGTTTGTTTTTTTTGCTGGTTCAATAGCTCTTTTAGAACAAGAAGACTTTGAAGTAGAAATTGATGAAAAAACTGTTATAGTTTTAGACACTAGTAAACCCATTTTTGATAGAGAGCCTCAAGATTTTTCTTTTTTTGATGCTTTAGAAATTGAATCTGCAGGATTTGGGCTAAATACAATATTACCCGCACTTGAAATGGCATCTAATGATGAAAAAATCATTGGTATTAGTATCAAAAATATGAGTGCCGCGGGAGGGACCTCAAATTTAATTGCATTAAGAAACGGATTAAAAAAATTTAAGGAAAGTGGAAAGTTTATTAAAGCTTACTCAGACGGGTATACTCAATCTGATTATTTCCTAGCTTCAATTGCTGATTCAGTTTTTGTACATCCTGAGGGATTAGTAGATTTTAGAGGTTTAAGTGCGGAGGTCATGTATTATAAAAGCGCTCAAGAAAAGTCAGGAATTACTATGGAAGTAATTAGGCAAGGTAAATACAAAAGTGCTGTTGAGCCATATCTCTTTGATAAAATGAGTAATGAGAATAGAATACAAATTAAAACTATTTTAAATGACGTTTGGTCTGAGATGGTTGACGATATTTCAGACAGTAGAGGTATTGACGTAAAAAAACTTAATGTTTTAGCTGATAATTTAGCAGGAAAAAATGCAAATAGTGCCTTAAAACATGCTCTAGTTGATGGTATTGTTACACAAAGAAAGTACGATGAAAAAATTAAGGAAATTGACGAAGATGTAGAATTTATAAACCTCGCTTCATATTTAAATGTACCTAATAGTAAAAAAATTAAATCATCAAACAGAATTGCAGTAGTTTATGCTGAAGGTCCAATTATTTACGGAGAAGGAAGTACTGAAGTTATTGGCAGCGGAAAGTTAGTTAGAACTTTGAAAAGTATAGGAAAGAAAGATAATATAAAAGCTGTAGTTATAAGAGTAAATTCACCAGGCGGCAGCGCATTTGCATCTGAACTTATATGGGAAGAAATTGAAGAATTAAAAAAGAATAAATCTGTTGTTGTTTCAATGGGTAATGTGGCTGCATCAGGAGGATATTATATTTCTGCAGGTGCTGATGAAATTGTTGCTATGCCAACAACTATTACCGGGTCTATTGGAGTACTTGGAACACTACCAAATTTTAATAAAATAGCAACCAGATGGGGAGTCAATGCTGAACAAGTAATGACAAACAAACAATCTATGGGGTATTCTCCATTTGAACCTGTCTCAAATGATTTTAGGAATGAAGTAAAATCGTCGATTAAACAAATTTATGACACATTTTTGAAAAGAGTTTCTAATGGGCGTGGTATAAGTAAAGAAGAAGTTCACGAAATTGCTCAAGGTAGAGTATGGTCTGGAAAAAAAGCGAAAGAAATTGGTTTAATTGATCATCTTGGTGGTATAGATATTGCTCTTGAGAGAGCTTCTAAACTTGCAGATATTGAAGACTATAAAATTTCAGTCTATCCCAAATATATTGAAGATTTAGAAACTATTTATGAAGAGTTATTTAGTGGGCCTTTTGGCAAAATTAAAGATAAACTACCAAGCGAAATTGAAATGATTTTTGACTCTGAAAAAAGTCTACTCACGAAAAAAGAAATTATTCAGGCAAGAATACCGTATACTTTGAACATTAGATAAATGCAGAAAAAAAAATCTGCAGAGAAATTATATTTATATCTTGGTGCTTTATTTATCACATCATTAGTAGTCTCAAATTTAATTTTTCAAAAATTTATTTTTATTGATTTTTTTGGTATTAAAATTTTTGGAAAGAAATTATTTGAACTTTCAGTTGGAATATTACCATATCCAATAACTTTTTTGGTGACTGACATTATCTCAGAAATATATGGGAAAAAAAGAGCTAATCAAATTGTAATAGCTGGTATTTTTGCATCGCTATTTTCAATAATTATAATTTCTGTTGCTGACATTTTACCTGCAATTGATTATTACAAAAATCCATTAGAAAACTCTCCAATAAGTAATGATACTTTTAATAATGTATTTTCTAAAAGTTTGATTGCGGTTTCATCTTCAATGGCAACTTATTTAATTGCTCAGTTTGTTGATATAAGAATTTATCATTTTTGGAAAAAATTGACAAAAGGAAAAATGCTTTGGTTAAGAAATAATTTTTCAACTTTTTTTTCACAAATTTTAGATACATTCACCATAATCTTTCTTTTATGCTATTTCGAGGTAATTGCTTGGGACAAATTCTCTGTATTGTTTATATCGGGTGTTTTGTTTAAAATTATAGTTGCTTTAATAGATACTCCACTTTTATACTTATGTGTTTATCTTTTTAGAAAAAAGTTTAATTTAAAGATTAATGAAGAACTCAAATTTTAATTAACCTACATTTATATCAACAACAAACCCCTCATGGGACCTTACATTCCAAACAGTATTGTCGTCAAAAATTAAGTACTGCCCTTTAATCCCCAACAGCCTTCTGGTAAATTTTTTATTTTTTTCGAGTTTTAAACTTTTAACTGTTTCGGGAAATCTTTCAACTGGATAGTAAATATTAATTACAGGTTCATTAGAAATATATTTTTCAACCTCACCTGGGATAAGGTTTTTACACTTTTCTCTTTCCAATTCTAAATCAATATTAGAACCAATATTTTGGAGCATTTTTCTCCAGTTAGTTTTATCATTGTAATATTTTTTTAATTCGACTTCTGTAATACCAGCAAGATAGCGGTTGGGTACTTCAACAATTGGAATTGCCTGATGTGCGCCTTGATCTATCCATCTTGTGTGAGTTTGAACTTTCCTAGTTACACCAACTTTTAAATCACTTGATACTGCGAAATAGACTATATGGGGCTGTAGTTGTACTCTTTTTTCAAAATCAATATCTCTATCTTCAATATTAAGGTGTGCTTTGCTTAGCTCTGGACGAATAATCCAATCTCCAGCAGAAGGGGATTCAAAAAAACACTTCTGACAAAATCCCTGACGATATATTTTTTCTTTACTGCTACAACTTAAACAAGAATATGAATCAAAATTTACTGTAATTTTTTTACCAATTAAATTATTGATTTTGATAAATGTATCAGAAAAAAGAAAGTAATATTTTATTGGATTTTCCCAACTAGTGACCATCTTCTTAATTACTCCATGAAACATAATTCGTATTTTCGAAGAGCAATATACCTAAAATGGCAATACCACTTTTTCATACTGTATTATCTTGGTTTCTTAAAAAAAGAGTTCACGACATAGAGTTATTTATTAAGTATCCTCATGAGGTGCAATCAGAACAGTTACTCAATTTAATTAAATACGCGAAAAACACAGAAATGGGAAAAAAGTTTGGGTTTGATGAGATTAAAACTTACGATGACTTTAGTTCTAGAGTACCGATAAGGAAATATGAAGAAATTGTATCAATGATTGATGATTGCAGAAAGGGTAAACAAAATATTTTTTGGCCATCAAATATCAAATGGTTTGCTAAATCAAGTGGCACAACTAACGATAAAAGTAAATTTATACCAATTTCAAATGAATCTTTAGAAAATTGTCATTTTAAAGGAGGAAAAGACATGCTAAGTTTATATTTTTCTAACAATGAAAAATCTTCTCTTTTTCAAGGCAAAGCTCTTCGTCTAGGCGGTAGCAGAGCATTGTATGAAGATAACAATACATATTTTGGTGACTTATCAGCAATTATAATTGATAATCTTCCATTGTGGGCTGAATATGTAAGCGCTCCTAGTCATAAAGTTTCACTTATGGATGAGTGGGAAGTAAAATTAGAGGCAATTGTTAGAGAAACTTTAAATGAAGATATAAGAAGTATGGCGGGGGTGCCGTCATGGATGATGGTATTACTACAAAAAATTCTTTCAAAAAGTGGAAAATCAAATATTTTAGAGATATGGCCTAATATGGAAGTTTATTTTCATGGCGGTGTAAACTTTATCCCTTATAAAAATCAATACAAAAAACTATTTCCTAACAGCGAAATGAATTATATCGAAATTTATAATGCGTCTGAGGGGTTCTTTGGGGTTCAAGACAGATTGAACTCTGATGATATGCTATTAATGCTTGATTATGGCATATTTTACGAATTTATTCCAATGAGTTGCTATGGAAAACAAAATGAAATCATAATTGGTCTTGATAATGTCGAAATTGGAGAACAATATGCAATTATAATCACCACTAATTCAGGCTTGTGGAGATATCACATTGGAGACACAATTAAGTTTACTTCCTTATATCCGTACAGAATCAAAATTACGGGAAGAACAAAACATTTCATTAACGTATTTGGTGAGGAAATAGTCATAGAAAATACAGATTCTGCTTTAGAAATTGTTTGTAAAAAATACAAATTAGAAATGATAGATTATACTGCAGCACCTATTTTTATGGAAGTAAATGAAAAAGGAGGACACGAGTGGCTCATAGAATTTAAAAATCCACCAAAAAATATCAAAAATTTTAGTGAGGATTTAGATAAAGCTTTACAAACAATTAATTCTGACTATCAAGCCAAAAGATATAAAAATATGACTCTTAATTGCCTTAAGGTAAATGTTGCAAAAAAAGATTTATTTTACTCTTGGTTGAAGAAAAAAGGAAAGATTGGGGGACAACATAAAGTTCCAAGGTTATCTAATAACAGAAATTTAATTGAAGAACTTTTGGATTACGAGGCTGCTTTGAGTTGATTCATCTTAATTCCCTTCAATTTATTTTCACAATAATTACGAGTAATTTTAAATGTCTTAATTTCAGTACCAGGAAGTTCAAACATTGCATCAGTTAATATTGTTTCACACAATGACCTCAGACCCCTAGCACCTAATGAATATTTAACTGCTTGATTAACAATATAATCTATTGCGTCATTTGAAAAAGTTAAGTCTATCTTATCAATTTTAAATAATTGTTGGTATTGTTTTATTAATGAGTTTTTGGGTTGAATCATAATAGATTTAAGAGAAGCTCTATCCAATGTTTTCATAAAAGATAAAACTGGTAATCTACCAACAATCTCGGGGATAAGGCCAAAATCTCTTAAATCTTTAGGTGTAATATTTGATAGTATATCTTCATAATTAAAGCTAGAGTTTTTGGATGAGGAATTATATCCCACAGACTGCAGATTTAATCTTTTCGAAATAATTCTTTCAATTCCGTCAAATGCACCGCCAGCAATAAATAAAATATTTTCAGTATTGATTTCGACAAACTTTTGGTCAGGATGTTTTCTTCCTCCGCGAGGAGGTACATTAACAATTGTACCTTCAAGTAGCTTGAGTAAAGCTTGCTGAACTCCTTCTCCGGAAACATCTCTAGTAATTGATGGATTATCAGACTTTCTTGTTATTTTATCAATTTCATCGATAAAAACAATACCTTTTTGAGCTTTTATTAAATCATAGTCTGCTGACTGTAATAGTCTTGAAAGAATGCTTTCAACATCTTCACCAACATAGCCAGCTTCAGTTAAAACAGTTGCATCAACTATAGCAATGGGTACTTTCAGCATTTTTGCTATTGTTTTTGCAAGCAATGTTTTGCCAGTACCGGTTGGACCAACTAAAATAATATTGCTTTTCTGAATTTCAAGTTCGTTTTTTTCATCATAAAATTTTAATCTTTTATAATGATTATAAACAGCTACTGACAATATTTTTTTTGCAATTTCCTGACCAACTACGTAATCATCTAAAAATGATTTGATTTCTTTTGGTTTTTTTAATAGTAAATCCTCAAAATTATCTAACTCAGTGATTCCTGTTTTTTCATGTTTTATTATGCCTGTAGCTTGGTCCACACATTTTTCACAAATATGCGCATCGATACCAGCCACAAGTATTTGAGTATCTGGTTTTTTTCTACCACAAAATGAACAGTTTAATTCTTCCAAATTAATTTTTAATAAGAATTTCGTCTATCATACCATATGCTTTAGCCTCCTTTGCTTTCATCCAATAATCTCTGTCTGAATCTTTGTAAACCTTATCATATTTTTGTTTGGTGTGTTTTGCAATTATTTCATACAACTCTTTTTTTAGTTTCAAAATTTCCCTAGCAGTAATTTCAATATCTGAAGCTTGGCCTTGAGCCCCACCAAGTGGTTGATGAATCATTACTCGCGAATGAGGTAGACCAGATCTTTTACCATTTGTACCAGAGCAAAGCAAAACAGCGGCCATTGATGCGGCAATTCCCGTACATATAGTTGCAACATCAGGTGAGATAAACTGCATTGTATCATATATACCTAATCCGGCGTATACACTTCCTCCTGGTGAGTTAATATAAATCTGAATATCTTTTGACTTATCTGTACTTTCTAAAAATAAGAGTTGAGCTTGGATAATGTTAGCGACATTATCGTTGATTGCGGTACCCAAAAAAATAATTCTATCCATCATTAGTCTTGAAAAAACATCCATTTGAGCAACATTTAATTGACGTTCTTCAATTATATAAGGAGTTAAACTACTTACAATATCATCATAATGCATTGAATTTATTCCGTGATGCTTAACAGCATATTTTTTAAATTCTTTTCCGAAATTCATTTTGAATTAGTTTGTTATAAAGATAATTTAATTTTTTTTTGAAATTTTTATAAAGTTATCATAAGAAATAGACTTGGACTTAAATTTACCCTTTTCATTAAAAATCTCGTAAATTTTTTCATTAAGTATTTGACTGTAAACCCTTTTTACTTCATCTTGATTATCCATGAGTCTTTTTACAATATTATTTAATTCCTCTTCAGAAATATTTTTTCTTCCATATATCAGCATTTGTTTTTCTACATTTTCTCTAACAAAAGCTTTTATATTATTAGCAGAAATTTCGATTTTATTTTCCTCAATTATTGATGATTCTATTAACTGATATCTTATACCTTTCTCCATTTTCAAGTATTCTGATGCCGCCTCATCGATTGTTATCTTATTTTTGCTAGTCTTAGAAAGCCACTTAACCAAAAAATCTTTGGGAAGAGAAAACTTTGTATTATCAATTAGACGTTCGTTCATATCATTAAGGAATTTTTGCTTTGACTGATTTTTGAAATGATTTTCATAATTATTTTTCAGTTCTTTTTTACAATCCTCAACGCTTTTAACTTTTCCACCACCAAAAATCTTATCAAAAAATTCTTGATTTAAATCACAAGGTATTCTTTGATTATGTTCTTTAACAAATAGTTTAAAGTTGATGGGGGACTTGGGAACTGCTCCAAAAAATCTAAGAAATGTATTATCGTCATAAAATAAAGATTTTGATGAAAAATTAAATTCTTTTATAGAATTAATTTTATTTAATTCTTTTTTAACTTTTTTACTTTTTATTTCTTCATAGGAAAATGTTACATCTTTATTATTTTCATTTCCATCGTATGTAATAGATGCTAAGAACTCACTAGAGGATGAAACTTCATTACTTGGAACTATTTTTCCGTACTGTTTTTGAAGTTTAATGAGTTCTTGATCTATAAAATTATCATCGGCTAAAATGTTATAACGTGTAATAGGCTTTCTGTTTGGAAATTTTATGTTAATTTTTGGTGAGAGCCCGAGCTCAAAATTAAATGTAAAATTCTCCGATTTCCAATCAATATTTTCATTATCGAAAGGAATTGGATTACCAAGAAATTTAATTTTTTCAGTCTCTAAATATTTTTGTAAGGAAGAGTTTACTAGCTTATTAACTTCATCAGCAATTACAGCGGTTTTATATTTTTTTTCGATAACACTTATGGGGATATTACCTTTTCTAAAACCAGGCAAAGAAGCTTCTTTTCTATAATTTTTTAATACTTTTTCTACATTTTTTTCTACATCCTTCGTACTTACTTCAATAGTAATAACAGCATGTAATTTACTTTGTTCTCTTTTAGTAATATTCATGATTAATTTAGAGCATGCAAAACTAACCTATTTTTTAAAAATTTTCAAAGTTGCAAGAATTTATTAACTACATCTCTAAATTGTTTTGGCGCTTCACTATGTGGCCAATGACCTAATCCACTCATATATATAATTGAGGACTCTGGAAATTTCATTTTTATAATATTGTGATCATTTTTCTTTATGTAATCAGATTTTTCCCCAGCAATAAAAATACTCTTACCTAAATAAATCCCATTTTCATTATAAAGTCCTAATTCTTCTATTTTTTTTGATAAAGTATCTACATTACATCTCAGTTTCAATTGATTTCTATCATTTCTGTAGAGGTTTTTTAATAAAAAATTAACCATATTTTTCTCATCAAGGTATTTAAACAAAATTTTGAAAGCATCCTTTCTTGAGCTGATTTTAATTGAATTTAAATAATTCAAACCTTTAAAAACATTTGTATATTTATGACTAATGTTATACTTTTTTGGGGCAATATCAACAACAATTAGACTATTTACTAATTTAGGGTACATACAGGAGAAATACATTGATGTTTTTCCTCCCATGGAATGACCTAAAATTATTGACTTTTTTATTTTATGGTATTCAAAATAGTTCTTTAGGTCATTAGACATTATTTCATAGTTGTTATGACAACTATGAAAGCTATTACCATGATTTCTTTGGTCAATTGCATGTACTTTAAAAAACTGTGAATAATATTTAGCATGTGTTCTCCAATTATCAGACATACCAAACAAACCATGCAGAATAACTAGGTCTGGCCCCTCCCCATAAATAACACTGTTTACTAATTTTTTGATAGCTTGGATTTGTAAAGATTAATTACATTTTCAAGTCCCAAGTAAAGAGATTCACAAATTAAAGCATGACCAATTGATACTTCCAATAAATTTGGAATTCTAGAAGAAAAAAACTCAATATTTTTAAGATTTAAATCATGACCGGCATTAATACCCAAACCAAAATTTATTGCCTCATTGGCAGTAGAAATATAATTTGAAATAGCAATATTTGGATTTATTTCAAATTTTTTGGAATAAAATTCAGTGTAAAGTTCAATCCTATTAGCACCTGTTTTTGCAGCTGAATCAATAAATTTAATATTTGGATCCATGAAAATTGAAGTACGAATACTATTCAAACTTAGTTCTGTAATAATTTCTTTTAAAAATGAATAATTTTTTATTGTATCCCATCCATTATTGGAAGTAATGGCGTTAGGTTTATCTGGAACCAATGTAACTTGATGTGGTTTTACATTTCTAACTAAATCAATAAACTTTTTATTAGGGTAGCCCTCAATATTGAATTCGGTATTAATAATTGGCTTGAGTTCATTAACATCATCATATTTAATATGTCGTTCATCGGGTCTGGGGTGAACGGTTATCCCATCTGCGCCAAAATCTTGAATATCTGTTGCGAATTGTAAAAGATTTGGAACATTAGTTCCTCTGGCATTACGTAACGTTGCAATTTTGTTAATGTTAACACTTAATTTTGTCATCGATTTTTATGCAATGATAAAAGTCAACTCCATTGTTGAATTTTAATCTAAATTTGTAAAAGTGAAGGTAGCCATTTATAGCATAAATAATGATTTAAAATCCATCAAAATAATTGATAGATTGATAAATTTTTTTAAATCCAAAAACATTACAATTTTATTAGAGGAAAAACTTTCTGATTTCGTAAGTTCAGAAAACAACTCAACGTTTGACTCTTACAAGCAATTAGATAAAGATACTGATATATTTATTGCATTAGGAGGAGACGGTACTGTCTTAAGATCATTAAATTATGTAAGACAAAATGGAACTCCAATTCTTGGTGTCAATACTGGTCGTCTTGGGTTTTTAGCATCAATTGCTGAAAATGATATTCATAATGCTTTAAATGACATCGTTCAAAAAAAATACTCAATTGAAACAAGACAGCTAATTGAAGTTAAATTGGAGCAATGTAATCAGTCTCTTAATAACTTTGCCTTAGCCCTGAATGAAGTCTCTATCTCAAGAGAAAATACAACATCAATGATAACAATTCATACTAAAATCAATGATGATTATTTAAATGTTTTTTGGGCCGATGGCTTAGTCGTCGCGACTCCCACAGGTTCAACAGGATATTCAATGAGTAGTGGAGGACCAATTATTTCACCTTCAAGTAAAAGCTTTGTAATAACCCCAATCGCCCCACATAACTTGAATGCAAGACCGCTAGTTCTCGACGATAACGATGTAATTACAATTCATGTTGAAGGGAGGGCAAAATCTCATAATTTATCTTTGGATACTAGAATTTATTCTTTACCAATGAATACATCAATTACTATAAAAAAAGCAAAAAAACCAGTTTTTTTTGTTAGACCAGACAATTATAATTTTTTTGAGACGCTAAGAAATAAACTTTTTTGGGGTTTCGATAACCGCAACTAACAATATTTTGTAATGTTGTTCGTGTTTATATTGTCTTCTATGTTCCGTATGCGTTTTTTAATTATAATATTAATCACAACTATTTCTTGCTTTTCACAAAAGAATGAGATTGGTTTTCATTTTGGTGGAAACAATTACATTGGTGAAATCGGAAATACACAATACATAAACCCAAATAAAATTCAATATGGATTAATTTATAAAAGAAATATTAATGACAGATTGGGATTGCGTGCTCAGTTCACGAAAGGTATGTTTATTGGAGATGATTTAAAATCATTATCAGAAGTTAGGAGAAATCGGGGTTATTTTTTTTCTAATTCTTTCAATTCATTAAGTATCGGAATTGATATAAGCTATGTTCCATTCACGATTGGTGAATTTGGTGTTTCATGGACGCCATTCTTATTTATTGGTATTGAAAGATTAGTTTATGACAATATTTATTTTCCCCAAAATGAAAATATCGGATACACATTGGGAAAAGATTTTTCTATAGGTGTACCATTTGGTGGAGGAATAAAGTTTAATTTTGAAAAAAATTGGATTATAACAGCTGACATACAACCACGTTTTGTTTTATCCGACAATTTAGATGGTAGTTACCCTGATTTGAGTAAACAGCCATTAGCAGAAAGGTTTTCTACAAGTTTGAGCAGCGATTGGTTGGTTTTTGTTGGGATTTCTATAACTTACGTATTTGGAAAAATACCTTGCTGCAAAGATTAAAAATGGATAAAAATTTGAATAATCTAAAAAAATTACCAAAACACATTGCTATTATAATGGATGGTAATGGTAGATGGGCTAAAAAAAATGGTAAAAAAAGAGTTGCTGGTCATGAGGCTGGTGCCAAAGCAGTAAATAAAGTTGTTGATGCAGTTAGTAAATTGGGTATTAAGCATTTAACACTTTACGCCTTCTCAACTGAAAATTGGGGAAGACCTAAAAATGAAGTAAATACCTTAATGAGTTTACTTGTCACTAGCCTTAAAAAAGAAATCCATTCGCTATTAGAAAAAAATATAAAATTAACTGCGATTGGATCACTTAAAAAACTACCAAAATTGGTTCAAAACCATTTGTATGATGTCATAAGAAAAACAAGTTTAAATAATGGCACAAATTTGACATTAGCATTAAGTTATGGAGCTAGGGAAGAAATCAATCAAGCAGTAATTCAAATTAGTGAAAAAGTTAAAAATAACTTAATTCTCACTCGAAATATTGACGAAACCATTATTAATGAGCATCTTTACACTAAAAATTTACCAGATGTAGATTTATTAATACGAACAAGTGGTGAAGTTCGCATAAGTAATTTTTTATTATGGCAGATTGCATATGCTGAATTATATTTCACAAATGAGCTTTGGCCTGAGTTTAATGAAGATTCATTGAGCATGGCTCTTGAAAGCTTTAATAAAAGAGAACGAAGATTTGGAAAAACAAGTTAACAGCAATAGTATTTTTTTTAAGCTTTATCTGATTACCCTATTAAGTTGCAGCTATTTACATTGTCAGGATAATTATTTCGACAAAGGAAAATTTTATATAATTGGAGAAATAACAGTTTCTGGTATAAAGAGTTTTAGTCCACAAACAGTAATTTCTTACACTGGTCTTCAAAAAGGCCAAAAAATTCAAATTCCTGGTGAAGAAATAAGCGCGACAATAAATAAATTATGGGGCCTTGAACTATTTAGTGATATTGAATTTTTTATAACTAGAATTGAAGGTGAAAAAGCAGATTTAGAGTTATATATTCAAGAACTCCCCACACTATCATCTTACACAATAAATGGTATAAAAAAAGGAAAACTCGAAACTATTGTAAAAGATATAGACTTGAAAAAAGGAAAAAAATTGAGTAAAAATTTTATATCTACTACAAAAAATTATATTGAAAATAAGTATAAAAAAGATGGTTTTTTAAATGCAAAGGTTTCTTTAGACTTAAAAATTGATACAACAGGAATCAATAACCAAAAAATGTTGATTTCGCTGGATAAAGGGGATCGCGTTAAAGTACGTAGTTTTAATTTTTCAGGAAACGAAGTATTTAGTGATAAAAAGCTTAGAAAAAAATTCAAAAACACAAAAAAGGAACTTCCTGGTAGGTTTTGGAAAAGATCAAAATATATTGAAGCAGATTATAAAGATGACTTAAAGTCACTTGTAGATTTTTACAAGGAAAAAGGCTACAGAGACGCTAGAATTATAACAGATTCTTTGATTATTGATTTTGATAAAATTGATATTAAAATTTCTTTAGTTGAAGGAAAAAAATATTTTTTTGGTGATATCAAGTTTATTGGAAATTCCGTTTACTCTGATCAGCAATTGTCAAGAGTTCTTGGGTTGAAAGAAGGAGACACTTATAATGGAGTTCTTTTGAGAAAAAGAATTTCAGATCAAACAAAACCTGATGGTGAAGACTTGACCAATCTGTACCAAAATAATGGATATTTATTTTCATCAATTAACCCAGTGGAAGTAAGCGCAATTAATGATACAATTGATTTTGAAATTAGAATCAACGAGGGTAAACCAGCCTATTTTAACAGAATATCAGTAGTAGGAAATGAAAGGACAAACGATCATGTAATTTACAGAGAGATTAGGACTAGACCTGGCGAAATATATAGCAAAGATAAAGTTGTTCGCTCGGTTAGAGAACTTGGGCAACTTGGATTTTTTGACCCAGAAACCATCTCACCTGATTTTAAAGACGTTGACCCTAATGCAGGAACAGTAGACATTGAGTATGGCTTAGTTGAAAAAGGTGCTAGTCAAATTGAACTTCAAGGCGGATACGGAGGGGGAGGATTTATAGGAACTTTAGGATTATCATTTAATAATTTTTCAATGCGAAATATTTTAAATAAAAATGAATTCAAGCCTGTCCCAATGGGTGACGGTCAACAATTGGCCTTAAGACTTCAAGCAAGTAGATTTTATGAAACATATAGTTTTTCATTTGCTGAGCCATGGCTCGGAGGTGAGCAACCTGTAAGATTTTCAACTTCTATTTCTCAAACCACTCAGTACAGGTATAATTTTCTAACTGGTTTAGCAGATAAATCCCAATATTTTAAAATACGTGGAATAAATTTTGGTTTAGCAAAAAGACTTCAAGTTCCTGACGATTATTTTACATTATCTCAATCAATAGGTTACCAGTATTTTGATTTAAATAATTATTACACTGGTCTATTTACGTTTGGTGATGGTGTTTCTAACAATCTTTTTTATGCAATCGCCCTAAATAGAGATAATACTTTTACAAACCCAATTTTTCCACTTGGAGGTTCGTCATTCACAATTGGCGCAAAATTCACATTTCCATACTCACTTGTAAACAATGTTGATTATGAAGATTTAAAAAATCAAGCTGAATTTCAAGACGCAAATGGTGAACCTGATTATGCAAAAATTGATCAAGAAAAGTTTCGTTGGCTTGAATATTACAAGGTTAACTTTGAAGGCAGTTGGTATACAAGAATTATTGAAAAATTGGTTCTTAAAACACACGCTGAATTTGGTTTTTTAGGTGCATATAATTCTGATAGAGGAATAATTCCTTTTGAAAGATATTTTCTTGGTGGTGATGGGCTCTCTCAATATGCCTCCTTAGACGGAAGAGAAATGGTTGCAATGAGAGGGTACGAAAATCAATCTCTATCTAGTAGAGATGGTTCAACTGTTTATAATAAATTTTCTCTTGAACTACGTTATCCTATAACACTTAAACCTAGTGCTTCGATTTTTGCTCTATCATTTTTAGAAGCTGGTAATGGTTTTGACAATTTTAGAGAATATAATCCGTTCAATAGTAAAAGATCTGCTGGTTTTGGTGTTAGGATTTTTATGCCTGCTTTTGGTCTTTTAGGAATTGATTTTGGTTACGGGTTTGATAGTACAATTCCGAATGATTTAAATCCTCATGGATGGGAAACACATTTTATAATAGGACAACAATTTTAAATAAAGTATTTATAATTACTTTTTTTATTTCCATAAATTTATTTGGACAAAAAAATGTAAGAATTGGTTTTTTAGATTTGAATTTAGTATTAAATAACAATAATGATTACTTAACTGCAAACCAGGAACTTGAATCAAAAATTAATATTTGGAGAACAGAAATCGAAAATAAACAGAAAGAAATCTTGGGTAAGAAAGAATCACTTAAAATTGAAAGCGCATTACTTACCAACGAATTAATAGAGGAGCGAATTGAAGATATTAAATATGATGAAGATTTATTAAATACATACATTGATAAAAGATTTGGAGTTGAAGGAGATTGGGTTAAAGAAAAGGTATTGTTGTCTCAACCTGCACAAGACGAAATTCTTATTGCGATTCGAGAAATTGCAGCAGACAGAAAACTTGATTATGTATTTGATAGCAGTGCAGATATTTTAGTTCTACATTCTGAAAAAAAATACGATATTAGCGACCTTGTAATTAGATATTTAGAAATTAAAGATAAAAAAGAAGCTAAAAAGTTTTTAATTGATTCAAAAAATGAAGAAAACAATAAAAAATCAAATTCGAAGGATGATCAAAGAAGGCTTGAATTACAAAAATTAAAAGAAGAAAGACTAAAAAAAATTGAAGAAAGAAAGAAAAAGAAGGAAAAAAAGGTAAAATCAAAAAATCTTGATAAAAATACTGATTCGATTTCAAAAACTAATGAAAATAAAAAAGATGAATTAGAAAAGAAAAGACAAAAAAAATTGCTTGAGATTAAGAAAAGAAAAGAAGAGCAAAAGAAATTAATCCAGGAAAGAAAGGAAAAAAGATTGGAAGAGTTAGAAATAAGAAGAAAAGAAATTGAAGAGAAACGAAATAAAATAAAGAATAATTAAATTTAATAATATGAAATATATATCGACTATTTTTTTAACAATTATTATGCTATTAAGCTTTACTGTAAGTTCACAGAGCAAAGTAGCCCACATTGACTTTCAAAAATTAGTAAGTGAAATGCCAAGTGTTTTAGCTGCGCAAGAGGAAGTAAAAAAGCTTGAAGAAGATTATCAAGGTGAAATTGAGGCTTCTATTAAGGAGTATCAAACCAAATTACAGACTTATTCTTCTGAAGCTGAGAGCCAAACTGATGTTACAAACCAAGCAAGACAACAAGAATTGGCTGGTATGGAACAAAACATTCAACAATTTAGACAAACTGCGGCGCAAGACATTCAAAAAAAACAAGCTGACTTACTAAGACCAATAATTGAAAATGCAAGAGAAAAAATCAAAGAAGTTGCTAAAGCTCAAGGGTTTGACTATGTTCTTGATTCTAGTCTAGGTGGTTCAGTGATGATGGCCGAAGGTAAAAATATTGAGTCTGATGTCAAAAAGGCTCTTGGTATTTAAATTAAAAAAATACTTTAGAATAGGTTTTTTTATTTAAATTAATGAATGATTCCCCCATTGGCATATTTGATTCAGGCTTAGGAGGCGTTTATATTCTAAAAAAATTAGTCAAAAAGTTACCATGTGAGAATATAATTTATGTAGCTGATCACAAACACATTCCATACGGTAAAAGAACAAAAAAAGAAATTCAGGACAGATCTTTAGCTATCTCAAATTGGTTATTGAAAAAAAAATGTAAAATAATTATTGTTGCTTGTAATACTGCTACTACAAATGCAATAAAACTTCTGAGAAAAAAAATTGAAATACCAATAATCGGAGTAGAACCTGCAATAAAGCCAGCTACAAAAAAAAGTGTTTCTAAAAAAATTGGTGTACTTGCGACACAAGGTACGTTAAAAAGTGAATTATTTAATAACACAAAAAGCGCCTATGCAAGTGATATTGATGTTATTATGCAAATTGGATTTGGCTTGGTTAATATTGTAGAAAATGGAGAAGCTCAAAAGTTTAGTACTGAGCAAATATTGACAAAAAATTTAAAAATATTAATAGACAATAATGTAGATACTATTGTTTTAGGTTGTACGCATTACTCATTTTTAATTCCAACTATTAAAAAATTAGTTCCAAAAAAAATTAAAATTCTTGATAGTACTAAAGCAGTAGTGAAACACACGAAAAATATTTTATATAAAGAATCGGTTTTAAGTAAAAATTTATTGAAAGGGCAAGTGAGTTACTATTCAACAGGAAAAATAAAAATGAATATTTGGAACAAATTTGATATCGACAATGTATATAATATAAAAATTTAGTGTTATGAGTTACTTTATTTTACAAAAATCTGATGATGTCAACTTTATGATTTTAAGAATTAAAGAAAAATTAATATCTAAAACAATTTTTTTTAAAAATGTTGATGAAGCAAAAGAATATCCAATAGTTCAACAGCTATTTTATTTACCATTTGTAAAAAGTGTTGAATTATCCGAGAATGTATTAAGAGTCGAAAGATTTCCAATTGTAGAATGGGTAGATGTTCAAGATGAAGTTTGTCAACAACTTGAAAATTACATGAAATTGGGTGGTTTAATTAAAAAAAAAGTTGAACAAAATGTAATTACAGTATATGCTGAAAGTACTCCAAATCCTTCTGTAATGAAATTTGTAGCAAATAAAAAATTAGTAAGTCATGATATGGAATTTTTCAAAAATGATGATTTAAAAGAAGCGCCACTAGCGAAAGAATTTTTTAATTATGATTTTATAAATGAAATATATATATCAGAAAACTTCGTGTCTATAACAATTGATAAAGCTAAAAATTGGCAGGATGTTGTTCAGGAAATAAGAAATTATATCAGAAATTATTTAATTCAAAATAATCCAATAGTCACAAATGAATATTCTAAGTTTAATATTTTTAAAGATGACTTTAAAGAAGAAAAATTAAGTGCGATTGAAAGAAAAATCGTTAAAATTTTGAATGAATATGTCAAGCCTGCAGTTGCAGGAGATGGTGGTAATATTGTATTTAAATCATTCGACAAAAAAGAAAAAAGATTAGATGTTCTGCTTCAAGGTGCTTGTAGTGGTTGTCCTTCATCTACAAATACATTAAAGAATGGTATTGAAACAATGATGAAAGAAATGCTTCCTGGAAAAGTTGAAAAAGTAAATGCAATCAATGGCTAACGAATTAATTGTCTTAAATTATCTCGTTTTGTTTTTGTTATCCTTGCTGGTTTTATGTAACTGGGAGAAAAATTTTCGTAATCAACAAATTTTTTCATTTTAAAAAAACTTTCTGACAATTCAACCATTGAGGTTGCTTGAGGTCTTGCTACTGTAAACTTCCATTTTTTATTTTTTTTTAATACAGATTTTATTTTTTCAATTCCAGTTCCAACAAAGTGAATATCTTCATTCATTAGCTCTTCAAATATATTTTCGGAAAGTTTATTAGATTTTATAGTTTGAATTTCGACGCCTTTATTATTAAAAATTGAATAATAAATTTCATCTTTTATTGAATCCTGAACAGAAACTAATTTAGCAAGATTTAGAAATGGTTCAATAATTATTTTCAGTGTTGGTATTTCAATTAGAGGAATATCTAATGAAAAACAAAATCCTTTAGCAGCTGAGGCCCCAATTCGAAGACCTGTAAAAGAACCAGGACCTGAACTTACTGAAACACAATCAAGTTGTTCTGGTTTTAATAATGACTCATTAAAGACCTCATCTATTAATTTATGTAATATTTTTGCATGATTAAAATTATCATCCATATTGGTTCTAAAAGACAGAACATTGCTGTCTTTGCTTATCGCCACAGAACAGGACTTAGTTGAGGTTTCAATATTTAAAATTATTGGCACTACTTTTTAAAAAATTACAACTTAAGTGGAATTCCAAAATAAAATTCCAAAATTTTGATTTGAAAAATTGCGTCAAACTTTGACCTCAATTCATTAGATATGGCAGAATCATATCTTTGTTTTGCTTGTGAAAACTGTAAGGAAGTAGACGCTCCCAAATTAAATCTATCTAGTGCATATTGGTATGCCTCTTTTCTTGCAATTGTTGTTTTTTTAGCAGCCTCGTAATTTTTTATTGCACCTTTAGCGTCAGAATACGCCTGATAAATTATCCTTTCAAAATTAAGTTTTTGTTGATTTAATTGATTTGAGGATCTTAGTAAATTAACTTTACTTCTTTGAACATTATTTTTTACAGAAAGTCCATTCAACACAGGTATTCTCAAACTTAAACCAAAATTCTGTCCATCGTTTGCACGCAATTGATCTAATATAGAGAGGTGGGGGACTACCTTTGTTTCCGATTGTGTAATTAAAACTCTTTCACCAGTTCCTTCAACCACACCGAAGGGAATTTGATTAAAGTCATCCGTCGATACAAGTCTGTCAGCATAAGAAACTCTAGAGTTATAGCTGTAATATCCGGATAGAGATGGTTGGTATGAGGCCTTTGCAATTTTTAGATTTGTTTTAGCAATTTCAACATTTGTCTCAGCCAATAGAATTTCATTTCTTGATTTAATGGCCTCGTTATATAATTCATCAACAGATTTTTCCATAATAAGTGATGAAACCATTTCATAATCATTATCAGCGATTGAAAAGTTTTTATAATCATTAATTAATAAAAGTTGAGCAAGTGAAATTCTTGCAATTTCAAAATCGTTTTCAGCGTTAACTACAATCTGTTCTTGTGAAGCCAATGTCGCCTCAAGTTCTAAGAGCTCACCTTTTGGTAAAACTCCAGCTTTAACCAGTTCTTTAGTTTCCTTAAGCTCAGACTTTGCAACTGAGAGCTGATTTGTTTGAACAATAAAATTTTCTCTACTAAAAACTGTTTGTAAATATCCATTAACAACTAAAAGCATAACATCTTCTTTCATATCTTCTAATTGATATTTACTTGCAAGTATTCCAAGATTTGATGTCATTAGTTGGTATATATTTCTTCTACCATTATAAATGTTTATTCCTAAATCAATAGAACCACTTGAAAATTGAGTGGTCATATCCTCGAGTAAATTTGTAGTTAAATTTCTATTTAATCCAACATTCCATGAATGATTTGCTGATAAATTTAGGGATGGTAAAAAATTTCCTTTTGCTTGTAGCTTAAGGGTTTCAGCATCTAACACATCCAAATATGCTTGCTTAATTTGTAAGTTATTCTCCACGGCATGTTCAACGGCAGCCTCTAAAGTCCAAGGGGTTATTTTTTTTGATTTTTCCTGCGAAAAACTAACAAACGATATTAAAAAAAGTATTAAAAAAAATTTCATAATATTTATAAACTAATTAACAGTTACATTCCAAACTTTTATTTCTTCATCTTTATTTACACCACTTATCAACTCAACATTAATTCCATCAGAAATACCTAGCTTTACATCTCTTCTATCAAAAGTCTGATTATCAATTTTAATTTCAACAAAAGGAGTTTGTGTTTTTTCATCAAATTGAATAACAGACTCTTTTAAAGCACTGACGTTCTCTTTTCTCTGTAGAGTAATCGACGCGTTAGCACTATATCCAGCTTTTATATTAATTTCTTTATTCAATATTAAGTCTGCCTCAATTTTAAATTTAACTGAGCCTTGCTGATCAATCCCCTTAGGCGCAATAAACCTTAGATTAGCTGTCAATGATTGATTGTTAATTGCACCAAGAGACACTTTTATTTCAGAGCCTGCTTTTAACAAAATAACGTCTGTTTCATCAACTTGGCCCTCAAAAATCATTCTATTTAAATCTGCAATTGCTGCAATAGTTGTACCTGAATTAAAACTATTAGATTCAATCACCTGATCTCCTTCTTCAACAGGAATTTCTAAAACTGTTCCTGGAACTGTGGCTCTAATATCAGTATTTGCTGAGCTTGAACCACCAATGGAACCCTCTTTAATAATTTTTAAATCATTCTCTGCGTTTATCAAATCTTGTTTAGCTTGATTATACTGCAACTCAAATGAAAGAAAATCTGAATCTGAAATTATCCCCTTTTGAAATAAATCTTTATTTCTTAAAAATTCTTTTTTAGTTGTTTCTAAGGAAATACGGAACTTTTTTACCCTTCCTTTTGATGCGTTTAGATTTTGTTCATTAGGAACAACTCTAATTTTTGCAATTATATCACCTGCTTTTACTCTATCGCCTTCTTCAACAAAAATCTGATCTATAATGCCAGATATTTGTGGTTTTAACTCAACCTCCTCCTTTGGAATTATTTTTCCAGTAACTACAATATTATTTTCTATTGTGGTAGTGAAAATTTTTTCAGTTTTAAAGTCAATGACTGACTTTTTGTTGGTAGAAACGAAGAAATTAATTGTGAATATTAATGCACTGATAATTATTCCGATTATAAACAAATATTTTAAATATTTCATATTCTTAATTTTTTAATTAATCTTCTCTTAAAGCATCTATTGGTTTGATACTAACTGCTCTTTGTGCTGGAATTAGCCCAATAAGTGACCCTAAAACTACCATAAATATTAAAACTCCAACAATATTTGATATTGGGACCGTTGGGTTGGTGTATGGAAAATCACTCATATTTTTCGTAAAAAAATCAATCGCATACAATACAAAAGACCCAACTACTATTCCAGAAACACCAGACAATAACGTCAATGTAACCGATTCAATTATTATTTGTAATCTAATTTCAACAGGTTTTGCACCTAAAGCTCTTCTTATTCCAATTTCTTTTGTTCTTTCTCTTACTGAAATTAAGAGAATATTTCCAATTCCAATTACACCACCAAACACTGTTGCAATTCCAACGACTATAGACAACAATGTTAATCCTTTGGCAAACCTTTTTATTCTATCGAAAATTTCTCCAATATTAAATCCATTAACGGCACTTTTATCGTCAGGGTGGACATCATATTTGTATTTTATCAAAGATTTCACCTTTTCCTCAACTCTTTTTACATCATATTCGTCATGAGCAGACATGCTTAACCATCCAATTCTTTCACCAGTATTATACAAGTTTTGGAAAGTAGTAAATGGAATCCAGATATCTGAATCTTTTTCTATACCTCCACCTGCAACAAATTTCATTATTCCAATAACAGTAAAAAATTCGCCATCAATTGTAATATTATTACCTATAGGCTCCTCCCATTCTTCAAAAAAATCATTTACTATTCGCTCTCCAATTAAACATACTTTTCTTTTATTATCAATATCTAAGTGATTAAAAAATCTTCCTCCATCATAAATTTCTTTATCACTAATATTCAATATTGCTGGGAAATGTCCATAAACTCCATAACTTTCACCCTCTGAGCCCCTTTTTATCATTGTAGTTCCATTACCAAAAACCCCCCTATTGATTGCTGGTGAAATATATTTTATTTCTTTAATCCTGCTTTTTAAAAAATTAACATCTTCTAATTTTAGAGAAAAATTTCTTCCTGATTTAAAACCTTTATAAGGAATGGTAGTTCCCTGAATCCAAGTGAAAAAACTATTCGGTGAGACTCTTTCAAACCTTTGTTCAAATCCATTATCAAGTCCTTTAGAAGCACCTGAGAGAGTTATATAAACTAAAATTCCCCAAAAAACACCAGTAATTGTAATTAAAGTTCTAAATTTATTCTTGCCAATAGAATTTACAGCTTCTTGCCATGTATCGATATTTAATAAATTTCGTAACATTAGTTTCCGTTGATAGCTTCAATTGGTTTTATTTTAGTTGCTTGTCTAGCAGGCAAAAACCCAGCAAATGAACCAAGAATTATTAATACAATAGTTGCAATAATTGCAGTAGAAAATTTTATATAAGGATTAATAATGTAGAATGATTCTGACAGGCTATTTCCAATCAACTCAAGACAAATTACTCCAAATAAAAGACCAGTTAAACCTGAAATTGTAGTAATAAAAATCGACTCTTGCAAAATTGAGTTAAGAATATTACTTGGTGTTGCGCCGATAGCAATTTTTATTCCTAATTCCTTTGTTCTTTCTTTTACAATAAAAACCATAATATTTGAAACACCAATAATCCCGGCCAGTAAAGTCCCCAAGCCTACAAAACTTACAATTATTTGCAAGGCTGTTGCAAACTGATTTCTCTCATTAAGTTCATCGGAAATTTTTCTTAAAAAAATACCACCTCTATCTTTTGGGTGAATTAAATACTTCCTTTTTAATAATTTAACAATTCTTTCCCCTAGAAGTATTGCAGAATTATAACTAATATTATCTTTTACTGATATTAATAAAGTTCCAAGTTTATCATTATTTTTTTCGATAGACTGTATTGATGTATATGGCACATAAAAAGTTTTTTCTTCATTATCTCCATCTACGTCCTCAAATACTCCTATAACTTTAAATGGGGTACCGTTTAAAATAACAAATTTATTAATGGGATTTTCAGATTTAAAAAGTTCTTGTTTTATCAAATTTCCAATAACGGCATGCTTATACCTTACTTTTATATCATTTTGATTTAAAAATCTTCCAGATAAAATACCTATTTTTTCAATTTTTATGTATTCTGGAGATACACCTCTAACACCAAAGTTGTTGCTTTGATTTTTATAAATAGCCAAGAAATTTCGGTTCAACCTTGGACTAATTCCATCAATATAATCTCCAAAATTTTCTTTTATAATTTTTAAATCTTCATTTTCAAATCTTATTTGTCTTTGAGACTTTAAACCTCTGAATGGAATAAAGGTTTTTGTTGGAAAAATTCTCATCACACGAATGTCATTATCGTTCATAAAAAAATTTGAAAAACCATTCTTCAAGCCATTCCCAAAACCAAATAAAACAACAAAAATGAAAACTCCGAGAGCAATTGTAAATCCTGATAATGCAGTTCTAAGTTTATTTTTACTTATGGTATAAATAATTTCTTCCCATTGGTCTCTTTTAAACATATTCACTTGCTAATTTTTGTTTTATGTGCTTGTCTTCTACTATTTTTCCGTCTTTTAGGTTTATAATTCTCTTACACATACTCGCAATATCCTCCTCATGAGTTACAATAATTATAGTTTCTCCAGAATCATTTATTTTTTGAAGAAGCTCCATTAATTCATATGATGTTTTTGAATCTAAGGCACCCGTCGGTTCATCAGCTAATAAAACTCTAGGCTGAGTAACAAGTGCCCTGGCTATTGCAACTCTTTGCTTCTGACCACCAGAAAGTTCATTAGGGTGATGAGTAGACCATTCTGCAAGACCAACCATTCCAAGAAACTCTTTAGCTCTTTTTTGACGTGATTTTCTATTAATTTTTTGGAATTGTAGTGGAAGAGCAACATTTTGTATTGCTGTCTTATAGGAAATTAAATTAAATGATTGAAAGACAAATCCTAAAAACTTATTTCTGTAATTGGCAGCTTTAGTCTCGTCCAGATTTTTTATTTCTTGAGAATCTAAAAAATAAGTTCCTGAATCTTGAGAATCTAAAATCCCTAGAATATTTAGCAAGGTAGATTTACCAGATCCTGACGAACCCATAATTGCTACCATTTCACCTTCTTTGATTTCAAGATTTATTCCCTTTAAAACATGTAAGGAGTTTTTACCAAGTTTATACGATTTTTGAATATTAGATAGTTTTATCATTTATAGATTTTTAATTTAAAAATCAGTTTAATATACTACAAATACACACAGACATTTATTAATTTTTAGTTAATTGTTTATAAACTATATAACCAATTATTCCAATTAGTAAATAAGGTACAATCATTAAATAAACAATCCCGTCATTCAGACTTTTTGCAGTTTCAGCATCAGCACCTGTTTCAAGTACTGCACGGCACATAGAACATTGTAAAAATGGAATTTGGTAAAACAATTTTAAGAATATCATGAATAATAGGGGCTAATCATAAAATACACAATAACTCCAGTTACTGTTACATAAAGCCAAATAGGAAATGTAATTCTGGATAATTTTTTATGTGATTTAAAGTCTTTAAAAGTTGCAAACTTGTAAGTAAATAAAACCATTGGAATAAGGACAATTGAAAGTAAAATATGTGAAATTAAAATACCAAAATACAGGTACCTAATTGTACCCTCACCACCATATGGTGTAGAATCAGTAGTAATATGATATGCAATATACATTACTAAAAACATCAAAGACAAGAAAATATTTACTTTCATTGTGATTTCATGATTTTTTCTTTTCCCATTCTTAATATAAAGTAGAGCAACAATTAAAAGAATGGCCGTTAAACCATTGATAGTTGCATAAATTGGGGGTAGCATTTTTAATGGTGGTATGCTTTCAAGTTTTACATTAAATAGTATACCAACTACAATTGGGATAGTAAGTGAAACCAAAATAATTAATCTATTGTAAAATTTTGATGATTTACTCATTTAATAAAATTTTTATGTCTTCAATTATCATATCTGTCCCTTGCACTTTAAGCTCTGGTTCATCAATACCCAAATAATAAACAATTGGATTACCAAACTTATCCATTCTCGATCTAATGAAACCATTTTTATCCACTAGAGCAAAATATCCTTGATGTTCAAATCCCCCCGCAACTTTTGGGTTTATGCCTGCAAAAATATTAAATCCATTGTTAGCCAAATCAAAAACAGATTCAGATTCAGAAGTTAAAAAATTCCAATTTTGGCTAAAAACACCTAAATTTTCAGCATAAGTTTTCAATCGCTTTGGATTATCATTTTTGCTGTCGATTGTAAAAGATGCAATACCAAAATCTTGTCTATTTCCATAAATATTTTCGACCGTTCTGAGGTTCTTATTCATTATTGGACAAATAGTTGGGCAAGTTGAAAAAAAGAATTCAACAACATAAACTTTTCCAAAGTAATCCTCATTAGTAATGATTCTATTGTCTTGATTTGTAAATACGAAATCTGGAACTTTTCTTAATTGACCATCTATTTCTAAAAAGGACAATGCTACTGGGGCACTTAGCCTGGTGTTTTCAATTACTGAAGAGTCGGTTACTCTTTTAACAATTTTTGGAATGAAAATGATTCCGAAAACTAATATTATAAATGCAATTGGAATGAAAGAATATTTTTTCAAAATAATAACTAATTATATTTTTTTAATGCCATCCTGTATTCAGCTAAAATTACTTTAACATCATCAACCATGTTATTATTTATATCTGCAATTGATTTAGAATTATAACCTATAAAATTATCATCATCTCTGTTTCCTCTTAAGTTCAAGTCCTTGTCAATAATATACACATAAGGGGAAGATAAATTATCGTCTAAAAAAATAGGAAGATTAAGACTGTCAAAAATTTTATTAAGCTGCTCATTTTTTAAAAAAACAAAACCCCATTTAGATAAGTCTGTTCCTGTAATAGCTGAGAGTTCATTTTTTAAATTCATGGCTTTTTCTTCACTACCAATAGGAAGAAGAGATATAAATTGAAAATCATCAAACATAAAGAATCTGTTGTATATTTTCATATTAATATTTAGAGCTGATGTTTTATCTTCATTAAGATCAGCTCCCAAAAAACTAATAATTGTTATTTTATTTTTTAATTGAAAATTTGAAAAATCCTTGATATCATGAACATCTTCGGTAATAACAGGTAATTTGAAAAAATTGTGTTCACCAGTCAGAAAAAATAAATATATGATAATGGGTAAAACAAAAAGGATGGTTAATACAAAATACTTCTTCATTTGAAACTAAAAATTCCAACTAACAAAACCTGAATCCATTACACCAAAAATATAATCTGCTTCAAAAAGTAAAATAAATATTAAAAATGGAATTAGAATTAATAGAGGTAATACAATTGAAAATGTTAGGTTTCTTTTTTCATCTCGAAGATGCATAAAATCCCATGCAATATAATATGCTTTGACTATTGTTAGCAAGATAAATATCCAGTTCAATCCTTTCATTCCTAAAACTGGTTTTAATAAAAAAGGTGGTTTTAAAATCCCAAGAGCAACTTCAACTGCGGTTACAATTGATAAAAAAATTAAAACACCCCAAATTTTTTGCTGGTTAGATTTAAATGTTAATAAGCCTCTAAATATTGAAAGTTTGTGTCCCATTTATACTAAATAAAAAAACGTAAATACAAATACCCATACCAAATCAACAAAATGCCAATATAAACCAACTTTCTCTACCATTTCATAATGACCTCTTTTTTGGTAAGTCCCAATTAAAATATTTAGAAAAATTACAACATTTATAACTACTCCAGACAAAACATGAAATCCATGAAAACCTGTGATAAAAAAGAAAAAATCAGCGAACAATCTGTTTCCATATTCATTTCTTATTAAGTTAGCTCCTTCAACAACATATTTTGCTTGCGAAACTTTAACAGCTGACTCTGCCCTAGTTAAAATAATTTTATGACCGGATTTTGGATCAATTTTTTCTGATTTAACTCTTAAGAGGGGATTTTTTAAAAATCCTTCTTGAACTTCGGAAACTGTGAAAGAAGGAGGTTTTTCTTCGGAGAAAAACCATATTCCTTTATCTTTAGTTTGATATAATCGCGGAGAACTTGATTTGGAGGTGAAGGAAGACAGAGATACACGTTTACCGGTATCCTCAGAAACAAATTGAAGAATTTGACCTCCTTTTGTTTCTAGAGCACCATATTCACCCTTAATAAAGTTTTTCCATTCCCAAGCCTGCGAACCAACAAATACAGCACCACCTATTATGGTTAATAACATGTAAAAAGCAACCTTATTTTTTTGCATTTTATGTCCTGCGTCAACTGCTAAAACCATAGTTACTGATGAAAATATTAAAATAAATGTCATTAAAGCAACATAATACATCGGTGCATCAACACCATGTAAAAAAGGAAAATGATGAAAAACCTCATCTGCAATTGGCCATGAATCTATATTTTTAAATCTTGAAAAACCATAAGCAACAAGGAATCCAGAGAAAGTTAAGGCGTCTGACACAATAAAAAACCACATCATAATCTTTCCATAAGACGAATTCAATGGCTTTTTGCCACCAGACCACAAATCTTCATCAAGATGTTCAACAGAGTTTTCCATAACAATTGCAAAATTAATGATTAAACATTATCTGAGAAAGAATAAAAAGAGAAATAAATATAACCAAAGAAAACCAAGAAAATGCCAAAATGTGTGTGCTAAAACAAAACCCAAAGGGTTATTTATATATTTTCTTTTAATATATTTTACAATAACAAAAATTATAACAACTATGCCAGCAATTAAGTGAGCGAAATGTGTTATGACCAAAACATATAAAAATGAAGTAGTAACTGTACTCTCGGAGCCTGTAAAATAGTAACCTTGAGAAACTATTTGACCAAATCCCAGCCATTGCAAAACCGAAAAAATTATTGCAAGAGTTAATGTAGCTGCTAAATAAATTAATACAAAATTTTTGTTATCCTTAAGATTTTTAAAGGCTAACCAAAAAGTAATACTACTCAATATAATTACTGCTGTACTAATATAAAACGAGACTGGTAACACAAAATTTTCAAGCCAGTCGGGCCTAGATTTACTAACAACATATGCACTAGTTAATCCAGCAAACATCATTGTCATACTAATCATGCCAAACCATAACATCATTTTTTTTGCTTTGGCTTGTGGGGTCAGTAAAGATGGGTGAAAACTCATTTAAATAAATTTATCAAATACATATGTTATTTGCAGAACAGAAATATAAACAATGCTGAAAATCATCAATTTTTTTGCTTGTTGATTTGTTTTTTTTATGTACAAATTTAAACCATAAAACAAAAAAATTAGCCCCAATATTAAAATAATAATTACTCCTACAATAGATAATGACAAGGTGCCACTAAATCCAAATGCAGGGAAAATTGAAATTACGATTGTCCATATAGAATATAAAATAATTTGAAGTGCACTTGCATTATCTTTTTTTCTGGTTGGTAGTAAATTAAGTCCGGCAGAGCTGTAGTCATTATTTGTCATCCATGCAATTGCCCAAAAATGCGGGAATTGCCAAAAAAATTGAATCATAAATAGTATCGCTGGCTCAATTGAAAAATCATTTGTTGCAGTAACCCATCCTAACATAAAAGGTATTGCACCCGGAATAGCACCTAAAAAAACTGATAGCGGGGTAATACTTTTCAATGGGGTGTAAACACATGTATATATAAAAACTGATATAGCTCCAAACATTGATGTGATAGGATTCAAAACATATAAACTAATTAGACCTAAAATCAGCATGAAAAATGAAATGAACAATGCATGCGTTAAAGAAATCCTACCAGTTGGTATTGGTCTATTTTTAGTTCTTTGCATTTTTTTATCAAAATCTTTTTCGATAATTTGATTAAATGCATTTGATGATCCAGCAAGAAAAAACCCACCAACAGATAAAAAAATAATTTCCTGAAAATCAATAATAGTAGGAGCTAAAAAATACCCAGATAGCGAAGAAAAAACTACACTTAATGATAATCTAGCCTTAGTTAAAATAAAAAAATCATTTAAAGAAATCAATGATTTAATTTGATTAGATGCTTTGTTAGACATAATTTATTTGAACAATCTTATTAGAATTATTATTATATCTAACAATTATATTTATTATTGTAGTCTAAAAGTTATTGGAATACTAAAAGGTACTCGAACAGGTCTTCCTCTTTGCTTTCCAGGCGTCATTTTTGGAAGCTTTGCTATAATTCTGTTTGCTTCCTTTTCAAGGTTTTTGTCAGGCCCTCTAGTTCTAATTCCAGTTATTGTTCCATCTTTATCGATTACAAACTGAACATAAACCCTACCTTGAATACCCATTTCTTGAGCAATTTCAGGATACCTAAAATTCTTTGAAATATGCCTTGCCATTTTTTCCTGAAAACATTTTCTCCTTTGTGACTTCTTTACTCTTTCGCATCCTGGAAAAAGGGGAACATCTTCAATTATAGCAAAAGGAACGTCAACATCAACTTCTTCTTCCAAAACTTCAACTTCTTCAATAATTTCTTCTTGTGTTGTCTCAGTTGATTCAATAACAGTCTCCTCAACTTCTTCTTCATCTTCTACAACCTCAATGATTTCTGGGGCTGGTGGTGGCGGCGGCGGCGGTGGCGTCTTTAGTTGTTCCGTTATTGGAATCATTTCATCATCATCGGGTAAAACATTTAAAGCTTCATAATCATATCTAGATTCATATGTTTTTAACTCAATCACACGCCATGTTACAAATACAACAAAACAGAGAGCAGCTGCAAAAAACAAAGGAATGTTCTTTCTTAAGTCTGCGTTTGGATTTTTTTTCGGTTTCATATAAGCAAATTCAAAGCTAAAATAGGGATTCTTAAAATATCATCGCTAATCCTACTCATGTAATCAATTTTTTGTAGTCGTCACTTGAAAGTAATCCATCAATTTCAGATTGATTACTGAAAATAATTTTTATTATCCATCCTTTTCCATATGGATCTTCATTAACTAGCTCTGGATTTTGTTCTAAGTCTTCATTAAACTCTATAATTTCAGAAGTTAAAGGAAGAAAAAGATCTGATACAGTTTTAACTGCCTCGACAGTTCCAAATACTTCTTCCTGATTTAATTGATTACCAACAGTTTCAACCTCCAAAAAAACTATATCACCCAATTCACTTTGCGCAAAATCAGTTATTCCCACAGTAGCTTTATTTCCTGAAATTTCCACCCATTCGTGATCTCGTGTATACTTTAGATTTTGAGGTACATTCATAAAAAAAATTTATTAAATGTAGTACAAATTTTCTTCAATTTCCAAAGTTGTACCTAAGTGTTAAACCACTTCTAATATTTGTTTGTGGGAAAGAAGTTGAAATTTCAAATTTTGAAAATGTTTGATCATAAAAAAATAAAGCTGTAAAGTTTCTGGACAAATCATAATCAGCTGATATTTTTAATGACCAAAGTTTCTGACCGGCAGTAACTTGATTATTTAATAAATCTAAATTTCTCACATATGTAATATTGTTCCGCACAGTTAAATCAGCTTTAATATTAATATCACCATCTAAATTTGTTGTTCTTCCTCCAATATTTGTTTTAAATTTTACTTTCTTAACCCTGTAGCCAGTTCCCAAAACAAGTTCATTTCCAGTAGTCTCGGTCAATAAACTGTTGTCCAATGATAATGAAAGCGCTCTATCTTTTCTTATCTCAGCACTCAGCTGAAGGCTATTTTTAAGTACAAAATCAATTTTTACAAGAGGATTAAATTGTTCAACTAGATTTATATTTGAATAAATAATCTCGTTCATAAAATTTCCAGATTTGTCTTTTTTTAAAGGCAAGTATTCAAGATTTGTAGAAAATGAGTTTAACGTATGGCTAGCTCTATATCCATGAGACAATGAAAATCTGTTGAATATTTTTTTAAAACTCTTTAGATTCATTAAACCAGTATATTGTAAACTCCAATTGGGTAGAGGGAATGAGCGCATGGCTCCAAGTTGGACTTTACTTGGGTCAACCCCAGTGTAAGCGGATAAAAATGATGGAACTAAAACCGCTTGATTATTTTTTCCAAAACCAACAGGAAACCCATCTACATCAATATTAGATGTAGGAATATTGTTTAATTTGGCAAGTCTCTGGGCAATTATAATTCTGTTATCTTTTAAATTATTAAAATTTTCAGAATCTTTCCCTTTTGATTTGAAAGAAGTCTTTAATAATATTGACGAAATTTCAAAGTTTCCAAAAATTCTGGGGGATAAGGAATTATAATTACCACTCATATCAACATTAAAATTTTCACTAAAATTTTTAGAGTAGATTTTATTTCCTGACAAATCTAACTTTAAGCCATTAATCAAACTAATCTCAGCGTTGTAATTGAAATCAAGGTTATGTACAGTTGAGTATGGTTGATTAAAATTTGGAAAGTTGGTTAGCCATCCTTTCTTTGCTGCCTCGTATCTTAAATCTTTTTGGTTACCTAAACTAAATGAAAATCCAGGATTAGATGTCCCAAGAAATCCTATATTTTGAGTATACCCAGGCAAAACCGTACCATTTGTTTCGGAGTATGAAAATTGAATGTTATCTAACAAAGTTACTGCCCCAATTATTGAATTTAAAATATTAATGCCAATATTATTTTTTGATTTTTTTTTCTTAATTAAACCAATCCGATTATATAACGACTGTAAATTTGCTCTCCCAGAAAATTTACTTGAATTGGCATTTTGTAACGTATGTACTATCCCTAGTGAATTATTATTTTCATCTACAACACTTTTTAATGATGAGGAGCCTCGTTGCCAATTAAAATTCCCATTATAAGAATAAGTTGTATTTAAAAACGAAAGTAAAGGGATAAATTTAAATGGGATTTGATAAGTCAATCCAATAGACTGATTGAATTGATTCATTTCACCAGTATTCCACAAACTATCCCAAATATCAAACTCAGTTTTAGATGAATTTTCTACGTCTTCATCATTAAAATTTCTGACTATATTATTACTTGATGCAGAAAAATCTAGTCTCAATGAATTGGTTAGGTTGTGATTAACTGTAAATAACCAATCAAATAAATAGTTTCTCTGCTGTAAATCCGGTAGTGAAATTTGGTTTGAGTAATCAACTCCCTCAAGATAAATTTGCCTGAATCTTTGACTTTGAAATATTCTGTTTATGTTTGAAGTCACTGAAAGTGAAGATGGTAATAAGTTAAAATTAAGCTCTGATAACCATTTTAAAAAATTTTTTGAAGAAATGAATTTTATTTTAGACAAAGGCTTTATTGATAGTGACTCAAATGAATAATTATATCCGGCTCCAATTTTCAAATTTTGAAAATTATAATCTTCAATTTCATAATCTGATCTTGTCTCCTGATTAAATGAATAAGAAAAATCAAAATTTTCTACATCAAAAAAATCTTGGTTAGATTCAGGATTTCTTTGTTTCCTTACTCCTATAAGATTAAAGCTTTTAAGTTTTGTGCTACTAATTGCTTGTTTTCTAATTGAATCTTTTTGACTTAGCCTATTAGAAGCATCCAGTCGATTTTTAAGTTTAATATCCTTAAAATAAGGATCGTACTCTGGAGTAATTGTTTCTTCGTTGTAACTATAGTTCAATGGAACTATAACACCCCATTTTTTTGGTAACAACATTCCAGCATTAACACTTGTTGAAACTGCGAATGATGTTATATCATCTTGACTTCTTTGGTTAGGAGATTTATCGATGCTTCCAAATCCAACAGAAGTTTTAGCTCCATTTATAGATATATTTGCAAAATCAGCCAGTGAAGCATCAATATTTGCAACTGCTGCCCAACCTCCTTTTGAATCGATTTCTGAAAGACGTAATTCGTTGAACCATACCTCACCACTTAAAGTTTGATTTGGTTCAACACCTGGATTTTTTACCCCAACAACTAACGTTCTTATTGCACCAAGCGAGGGGTTACCTTTAATAGAAAATTTATATTTTTTTTCTCCAGGAAGGGATGAATTTAAATCAAATTCTTGAATTAGATTTAAATCCTCATCAAAAAAAGTTGCTCCATTAATATTTCTGTTAGAAATTGATTTAGCTTTTAATTTTGTTAAAATCTCAATTGGAATGTCAATTTCGTTTTCATCAATCTGCCATACTTCATCGGCAGATAAATTGTTAGAAATTCCCCTTGAATATGCAGTTGGTTTAAGTGGGATTTCAATTTGATAATAATTTTCATCAATATCTGAACCAATTCTTATGAATGCAGATATACGTGAATCTAGTTCATCATCTACTCCCTCACCTGGTAGTGGGGTTTTACCTACAATTGATTCCGCATGAATAAACATTCTTATTTTCTTGTATTGTCTCATATCTAAATCAATATGTTTATAAACCCCTTGACTATCCTTTGACTCAAGTTCTGTAACTTTTAATGAGAGAGATTGTTCATTTTCTCTTATTAAATTATTGTATGTATTTAAAGTCTCTCTTTCAATTCCTGGTGGAAGTTTGTACTGAATCGGAGTTCTTCTATCGTTTTCCAAAATATTAACCCCTGTTATTTCAAGTTGGGTATTTGTGTAATTAATCCCTTGATTATTAAGAGAAATATCAAGTCTTTTCCAATCAGACCTCACTAAGTCTAGTGTACCAAATCTAAATACAACAGGCTGTGAAAAACCGGTAACCATCATTCTCATGAACCTAACCGAACTCAAATCTTGCATGCCATTAATCGATTCGAAATAATTTCTAAAAAGTGGAGCATCGTAATGATTTGGATTTACAGGTATCCTGAACTGAAGCCATCTAGAATTTATATTATCTCCATTTGGTAATTGAATATTTTGATTTTGTCTTACATCAACAATAAATGGATGTGAACCTACAAGCATATTTTTTGATATCGGTATTCTATATTGAAAATACTTATCAATAGTATTCATCGTATTGTCTTTATTGATGTCCTCTGAATCCGGATATGTATATGATCCTCTAAACTGCTCTGTAACTTCAATTGGAGAATTACCTTGAGTACCATTATAATTTTTATAACGTTCCAATATTGAACCATTTTCTTGTGCGAAATAAGTATAATTATCACCTGCTGGATCATTAACTGGTCCATTTGTATATATTAATTTTTCCTCTTGATCATTTAATCCATCAAATCCTAAGTCTTGATTTATTCTATTTTGTTGGTTTAAGTCGAACGCATAAACTAGAGATTGACTCGCAGGAGTCTTACCCCAAGCTGTGGTATAAACATTTGAATTTTGTTGAGTGGAAGGCAAACCATTTTCAAACTGTTTCCTGCCATCTTTTAAAATATCTTCCGAAATACTTCCTAAATGAAAAACTAAATTACCTAGATTATCATTATTGTTTTCGCTGTCTGAAAATGTATCCAAAAGCCAAAACTCAATGTGCTCGACTGACGACTGATTAAAATTAGTAGTTGTCATCGCCCTTGTGATTCCAGCCCAATTATTTTCAGGGTTGTCTCCAAAATTTGGAGAATTATTATATGGTCCTTTTTCATCTGGATAATAAGCCAAATCTAAAGTGTACTGGATTGTAGATTGTCCTTGAACAACATCCTGTTGCGGAAATACTTCATTAATAAAAATTCTTCTTGTTTCATTGGTTGATAAGTCGTTATCAGAAATTCCTGAGGGACGCTTTCTCGAATAAAAAATAGGGTCAATATTATACCATGCAAGTTTTGCCCTATTAAAACCTGCACTTAAGTCATTGTTCTCAATTCCAGAACCTTGAAGTGGTATTGAATTTGAAGTTGCAGGAACACTTGATAAAGTCCATGAACTTGTATCACGAATATCAAGATTTGTTTGAGTACCCTCAAAATCATCAATATAAGCTGTTGCTTCATCGTTTAATTTATTTGATTTTGGAGTACCAACATTTAAATAAGCAGCCTCAGCTCTGACAGAAATGTTTGAAGCAGATTGGGTATCAATATTTGGAAGTTTGTTCACCATTCTTGTTAAAAAAGGTATATCCTTTGAAAAAATTGCATTAAATCCTATCATTGTATTGTTTACAGGCTCAGAACCGTAATTTGACTTTTGGGTTATTGGCCTCTCACTAAGTCTCATATATGTTCCACCAATAAGAAAGTCATCATTTATTTTATGTTCAACAGTGAAACCTGAAAACCTTTTATTTTGTTGTCCAAACAAAGTGTTACTTTCAGTTGAAACTTCGATTGGAATATTTGAATTTTTTAGTGACTCATTTATAATTGTTACTCTTCCTAATTGATAATTTACTGTATAATCAGAGCCTTCTGTTAAAATTTGACCACCAGCGGTTACTTTTACTGACCCTCTTGGTATATTAAATGTTCCAAGTGATATTCCCTGTTCAGATGAAGACGATTTATACCTACCTTTAATTTCAAATTTGTTGTATCTCTGATAATTTTCTGCATCTGTTTTTACACGATCGTACATTTCTTTAAAAACATATTTAGACTGATTTTCATTATATAAATTTCTATCCAAATAATTTTCCTGTGGATTATTAGACTTTAGGGTATCAAACAAAAACTTTCCAAAAGGCTCAACACTTGGAAAAATAATTTGACCATCTTCTGGCAATACAGTAATACCAGAAACAAAATCAAAAAACCCATCACCATCTGAGACTATGTCAGCGTATATATTTAATTTATCTAAGCCAAAAAGGTTCAATAAAATTTTATTTTCAACACCTTCTGGCCAGTATGTTTCATTCTCTGGCTTTATAAAATTTGTTGGACTAGGATCTGAATAAAGGATATTTAATACAAAATCGTCTTGTTGAAGTTGAATTGCACCGACGTTATAAATATTTTTCATCATTAAATTCCAAACTGGTTGTGAAACATCTAAGACAGAACTTTTTAACATTTTTAAAACTAGACTATTGTTATTAACGGAGTTGATATCTGAGCTTGAATTCGAAACAGTTGTAGCTGGTACTCCATCTGACGAAAATTCACCAACCTGATAAGTTTTTCCGTTTACAGTATATTGAAACGCAACTGCAATCACTTCGTCATTGTTAAGAGACTGCCTGAGCGAAATATATCCAAGTTGGTTGTTTAACTTGTATTCGTTTTCGTTTAATTTTCTAGCGCTCTCTAAAACTGAGTAATCTCTACCCTCAATTACAACATTTGAAAGTACTCCAAATCCTTCTTTTACACTTGCAATATCTCTAATTGAATTATTTAAAACACCATTTGTACCAATCTGAGAAGGATCTAAAATATTAGAATTGTTTGATGGATGTGAATTTGGATTCGAAATAAAAAATCCATTATAAAAATCATCAATTGAAGAATTTTCCGGATTAGTTTCCCCCAAATCCTGAATTGCAACAATATTTCTAACATTATCAGTAATGGAGTTTCTATTTGTAATCCAAACCTCCACTCTTGTTATTTGAACAGATGAGTTTATGTATGGATATGTACTAACAGAAAAGTCATAATTATCTCTAAAAAAATGTGACAGAAAAAAGTGTCGATTTTCTTCATAATCTAACGGAAACAATGAAAATTGTTGAAGTATACCCTCCCCATTAGTTTCTATCGTTTGGCTCTGTGATCTTTGCTCAGATATTACTGCTGAAATATTGGTTCTTCCAAATTTTAAATCTGCTTTAACTCCAAATAAACTTTGAGCACCAGTTATTAGCGAACTATTAATGGGCATACTAACATTACCTATCTCTAATTTTTGTAAAATCCCATCTTCATTTCCTCCAACTGATTCAGGTATACCGAACCCGCCTTGTGAACCTCCAAATAAAGAATTGGATTTGTTATTTGGTACTATATCATCTGGAAAAAATTCTAATTTAATTATCTGTTGAAAATCAAAGGTTGATTGAGTATCATAATTGGCATTAACTCTAAGCCTAGTCCCTATATCTCCAGTCAAACTTAAATTAATTCTTTGATTAAAGTCAAAACCTAAATTGCTTTGATTTCGAGGTGATAGACTTGGATTACCAGACTTTTGGTATCTAACACCCAAATCAATACTTGCTGAACCCTGTGGTTTTATGTTAATTTCGTTACTCCCAAAAATAGACTCGAATAAATCAGATTTAATGTAATAATTAGGTAATAATTCTTTTTGAAGTTTATTATCGTCAGTTATCCCTGAAAGTGCCTTTTGTTTTTTTATAATATATTTTTTTGATTCTTCTAAAAACATTTTTCTTTTAAACTCATCTGGGGTAAGAATTAATGGAGACTCAACATCAATATCTCCGACCTTAACATTGTATATATATAAATTTAGTTCTGGGTTATAAGTATAGGAACCAATAAATGAACTTGGGTTTTGTTTTTTATAGATTTCTTCTAATGAGTTATTTAAAAAAAAGCTGTCTTTAGGCTTGTCATTTTTAATTTGTCCGAACAGTAAAATTGGAAAAATTAGAAATAAAAATGAGAGTAAATTCTTTTTTAAACAGAATGTAATTTTAAACATTATAACTTGTTGAGTGCATTTTTTATTATTCGCTCAACAGGCATATCCGGCTCTGCACTTATCAAAGAATCAACAATTCTTTGCGTTTGCTTTACAGGGTAGCCAAGCACACTCAATGCAGATAACGCTTCTTCCCTTTGTGTATTGTTAGGGGATACATTAAATTCCTTGTCATCAATATGATTTAAAATTTTATCTTTTAAATCAATTATAACGCGTTGTGCAGTTTTGGCTCCAATGCCCTTTATTGATTGAATTGCTACAACATTGTCAGATTGTATCGATTCTATAACCTTATTTGGAGGCATAGATGATAGCATTGTTCTGGCTGTATTGGCTCCAATACCACTTACTGATATTAATAATCTAAAAACGCTTCTTTCAAGTTCATCGAAAAATCCAAAAATTGAATGAGAATCTTCTCTTACTTGTAAGTGAGTGAAAATTTTAATTTGTTCACTGTCAATTATTCTACTATAAGTATTTAAAGATATATTGACCTCATAGCCTACACCATTACATTCAACTACTAAAGCTGTTGGAGATTTACTAACTAATTTTCCACTTAAGTGCGATATCATTTTATTTTATTTTGAGCATCTACAACAGCTACTGAAGTCATGTTTATAATTTCTTCAACACTAGCACCGAGCTGAAGAATGTGAACTGGATGTCGAAGCCCCATCATAATTGGGCCAATTGATTTTGCGCCATCCATTTCTTTAATAAGTTTATATGCAATGTTAGCAGAATTCAAATCAGGAAAAATAAGCGTATTAACTGATTTCCCAGCAATTTTTGAAAAAGGAAAACTTTTTCTAAGCATCTCTTTATTCAAGGCAAAATCGGCCTGCAAAGGTCCATCAATATCAATATGAGGCCAATATCTATGGATTAATGAAACTGCTTCAGAAATTTTACTAGCTTCTTTAAACTTTGAAGAACCAAAATTTGAATATGATAACATTGCAAGTTTCGGTTTAATTCCAAATAAAGCAGCAGTGTAGGCAGTCATTTGAGAAATTTTTGCTAGTTCCTTTGGAGTTGGATTAATATTGATTGAGGTATCTGCTAAAAATATTGGGCCTTTATTTGTAATCATCAAATTAGTAGTTGCAACTCTATTAACCCCCTCTAGTCTATCAATTAATTGTAAAATTGGTTTAAGTGCATTGGGGTAACTTTTGCTGTAACCAGAAATCATTGCATCAGCATCTCCTTCTCGCAACATCATTGCTGCAAAAAAATCTCTATCCCGCATTTTTCTAAGTGCATCGTATCTTGTTACACCTTTTCTTTCTCTTAACTTCCAATAAGTTTCAGCATATTTTTGTCTTCTGTTAATGAAAGCTTCTTTTTTTGGGTCAATGATTTCTAAATCGATATCGAAATCAATGCTTAACATTAATTCTCTTATCCTATCTTCATTACCAAGTAATATTGGAGTTGCAATCCCCTCCTCATAGACATACTGAGCGGCTTTTAATATATCCAACTCCTCTGCTTCCGAATAAACAACACGCTTTGGATTTCTTTTTGCTTGACTCATTAGTAGTCTTACAAGTTTCTTATCTGAGCCTGTCCTACGATAAAGTTGATTTTTATAATTACTCCAATCTTTGATTTCATGATTGGCTACACCACTTTTAATTGCAGCTTTTGCAACCGCAACTGGGATTGTTGTAATTAACCTTGGATCAAATGGTTTTGGAATAATATAATTCTTACCAAAGCTTAATTTAGTTGCTCCATAAGCAATATTAACTTGTTCAGGGACAGTTTCTTTTGCTAAATCTGCTAGCGCTTGAACAGCCGCCATTTTCATTTCTTCATTAATCTTTGTTGCACGAACATCCAGCGCACCTCTGAAAATAAATGGAAACCCAAGAACATTATTAACCTGATTTGGATAATCCGATCGACCTGTAGCCATAATGATGTCATCTCGTGTATTAACAGCTAGTTTATAATCTATTTCTGGGTCCGGATTAGCCATGGCAAAAACAATTGGATTTTCAGCCATGGACTTTAACATTTTAACAGTTAATATGTTTGCTTTGGATAGTCCTATAAAAACATCTGCGCCAACAAGGGCTTTATCCAAAGATCTAATATTTTTGTTTGTTGCAAATTCTTTTTTTTCATCAGAAAGATTTTCTCTTTCATTATTAATAACGCCTTTGCTATCTGTCATTATAATATTTTCATCTAAAATTCCTAGAGATTTATATAATCTACCGCACGAAATTGCAGCTGCACCAGCACCAGATATAACCATTTTTAAATCTAAAATTTTTTTGTTTGCAAGTTTAGAAGCATTAATTAAAGCTGCTGCAGAAATAATTGCAGTACCGTGTTGATCATCATGCATCACAGGAATATCTAACTCTTTAACCAATCTTTTCTCAATTTCAAAAGCCTCTGGAGCCTTAATATCTTCTAAATTAATACCGCCAAAAGTCGGTGAAATATTCTTTACAGTTTGTATAAATTCGTCAATATCTTTGGTGCCAACTTCGATGTCAAAAACATCAATTCCAGCAAAAATCTTAAACAAAAGCCCTTTACCTTCCATTACTGGTTTTGATGCTTCTGGACCAATATCCCCCAATCCAAGGACAGCTGTTCCATTTGAAATAACTGCAACTAAATTAGATTTGTTTGTGTACTTGTATACATTTTCCTTCGAATTTTGGATTTCTAAACAAGGTATTGCTACTCCTGGAGAATAAGCCAATGATAAATCTCTTTGAGTTGAGTATGGTTTACTAGGAGTTACCTCAAGCTTGCCAGGTTTTGGCTTTGAATGATAGGATAAAGCATCTTTTCGTTTCTTTTCTTGATTTTTTTTTGACATAATAATTACCTAAGGTATTGAATTCTAATTATTTTTTTAAAAACTCTAAATTTCTTTTTAAACCAATGTAGCCGGCTCTTTCTATTGCGCTTGATTTAAAAAGATTTTTATAAACTTCATGAGTGATTTCATGCCAATCGGTACTTGAAAATCCCATAATTTCACTGTTGGGATTAAATTTTTCTTCATTATGAGGTTTTGAAAATCTATTCCATGGACAAACATCTTGACAGATGTCACATCCAAAAACCCAATTTTCAAGACTCCCTTTAAAATCTGATGGAATAGATTCCTTAAGTTCTATAGTGAGATAAGAAATACATTTACTTGCATCAATCTTGTAATGTTCATGTAATGCGTTAGTAGGGCAAGCATCAATACAAGCAGTACAAGTTCCACAATGATCTGTAACAGGACTGTCCGTATCAAGTTCTAAATCAATTATTAATTGAGATATAAAAAAAAATGAACCACTATTTTTTCTAATCAAATTTGTATTTTTTCCAACCCAACCAAGACCGCTTTTTTCGGCCCACGATTTCTCTAAAATTGGTGCGGAATCTACAAAAACTCGACCATTCACTTCACCAATCTTCTTACTTATTTCAAAGGTAAATTCATACATCTTATCTTTAATAACCTTATGATAATCCTTACCATAAGCATACTTAGCTAACTTGGGGGCTTTGTTGTCTTTTTGTCTTTTAGATGGGAAATAATTGTATAGAAGTGAAATTACGCTTTTTGCTCCAGGAACAAGTTTTCTCGGATCTAATCTTTTATCAAAATTCCTTTCCATGTACGACATAGTACCGTGATGATTTTTATTGAGCCATTTCTCAAATCTAGAAGCTTCTTGTTCTAAAAATTCAGCTCTCGAGATGCCGCAAGCCATAAAACCTAACCTTGTGGCAATTGCTTTAATCTCTTTAGCATTACTAAATCTATTTGTCAAAATAAACCTTTTTGAATTTTTTTATGTGATTTACCCAAGTGACTGTAGGCCTTTTCAGTAACCTGTCTTCCCCTAGGAGTACGAATAATAAATCCTTCCTGAATTAAAAATGGTTCGTAAACCTCCTCTATAGTTTCCCCATTTTCTGAAACTGCTGTTGCTAAAGTATTTATTCCGACAGGGCCACCATTAAACTTTTCAATCAATGTATTTAAAATTTTATTATCCATTTCATCCAATCCATTTTGATCAACTTGGAGTGAGCTTAATGCAATTTTTGTTATATCTAAATCAATAATACCATTTCCTTTTATTTGTGCAAAATCACGTGTTCTTCGTAGTAAAGCATTTGCGATTCTTGGAGTTCCACGGCTACGACTTGCGATTTCAATAGCTGCATTTTTTTCAATAGAAATTTTCAAGATTTTCGCGCTTCTTGTAACAATTTTTGACAAGACATCCTTTGAATAATATTCTAATCTGCTATTTATTCCAAACCGTGCTCTCATTGGTGCTGTTAATAAACCAGATCTTGTTGTAGCTCCTATAAGTGTAAAAGGATTTAAATCTATTTGAACAGAACGTGCATTTGGCCCTGTTTCAATCATAATATCAATTCTAAAATCTTCCATAGCTGAGTATAAATACTCTTCAACAATTGGACTTAATCTATGAATTTCATCTATAAATAAAACATCACGAGTTTTCAGGTTTGTGAGCAAGCCTGCTAAATCACCTGGTTTATCCAAAACCGGCCCTGATGTAATTCTTATATCAACTTCTAATTCATTGGCAAGAATATGCGCAAGAGTAGTTTTACCCAATCCAGGTGGCCCATGTAACAATGTATGGTCTAAAGCATCATTTCTTTTATTGGAGGCAGCTACAAAAACATCTAAGTTTTTAATTACTGAGTCTTGTCCACTGAAGTCTAAAAAAGTAAGGGGCCTCAGAGCCTTATCAATTTCTAATTCTTCTGATGAGTGATTTGTATTCGAAGGTTCAAGGTTTTCATTCACATTCTAAATATACAAAACAAAAAAAGCAGTTGGAACTTTAGGTCAATGCTGAAGTTCTTCTTCGCCCTTAAATAAAGGAACATTTTGTGGAATAAAATCATCTTTATGACCAGGCTTAGAATAATCATATGCCCACCGATGTACAGTTGGAATATCACCAATCCAATTTCCATGAATGTGCTTTACAGGAGCTGTCCACTCAAGAGTATTGGACTTCCAAGGATTTTGCACTGCTTTTTTACCATAAAAAATGCTATTAATAAAATTGTAAAGAAAAACTATTTGCGCAGCACCAGCGGTTAGTGCAAAAACTGTTATTACAATATTAATATCAGCTAAATCATCAAAGTAGGGAAATGCTGTGTTAGAGTAATATCGCCTTGGCAAACCAGCCATCCCGGTGAAATGCATGGGAAAAAATATACCGTAGGCACAAACAGCAGTAATCCAAAAATGTATGTAACCTAAATTTTTATCCATCATTCTTCCAAACATTTTCGGAAACCAATGGTAAACTCCAGCAAAAAGACCATATAATGCAGATATACCCATTACTAAATGAAAATGCGCAACAACAAAATACGTGTCGTGAACATTTATATCTAAAGCGCTATCTCCAAGAATAAGCCCAGTTAAACCCCCAGTTATAAATGTTGAGACTAATCCAATTGAAAATAGCATGGCTGGATTCATTTGCAAATTTCCTTTCCATAAAGTAGTAATATAATTAAATGCTTTAACTGCAGAAGGAATTGCAATTAGTAGAGTTGTGAATGTGAAAACAGAACCAAGAAATGGATTCATACCAGAAATAAACATATGATGACCCCAAACTATTGTTGAAAGAAATGCAATCGCTAGGATTGATGCCACCATCGCTCGATATCCAAAAATAGGTTTACGAGAATTCGTTGCAAGAACCTCTGATGTAATACCTAATGCTGGTAATAAGACTATGTAAACTTCAGGGTGACCTAGAAACCAAAACAAATGTTCATATAAAACAGGCGAACCTCCTTGATAATGCAAAACCTCACCTTGTATAAAGATATCAGATAGAAAAAATGAGGTTCCAAAACTCCTGTCCATTATTAGAAGTAAGGCTGCAGATAAAAGGACTGGGAATGAGATAACTCCAATTATAGCAGTTACGAAAAAGGCCCAAATTGTTAAAGGTAGTCTAGTCATAGACATACCTTTAGTTCTTAGGTTAATTACAGTTACGATGTAATTTAATGAAGCCAGTAACGATGATGCAACAAAAATTGCCATTGAAACAAGCCATAAGGTCATTCCAAGGCCAGAGCCTGGTTGAGCTTGAGGAAGTGCGCTTAATGGAGGATAAACTGTCCAACCTGCAGCAGCAGGTCCGGACTCAACAAACAAAGAAGCAATCATCACGACGGAGGAAAGAAAAAATAACCAATATGATAACATATTTAAAAATCCTGAGGCCATATCTCTTGCACCAATTTGCAAAGGAATTAATAAATTGCTAAAAGTTCCACTTAAACCGGCTGTCAAAACAAAAAATACCATTATAGTTCCATGGATAGTAATTAGAGCTAAATAAACATTTGGATCCATAACCCCGTCAGGCGCCCATTTTCCAAGGAAAGATTCAAAAAAACCGAATGGTTTTTCAGGCCAAGCCAATTGCATTCTAAACACCAATGACATTCCAATACCAACTATACCCATCAAAAGGCCAGTGATTAAATATTGTTTAGAAATCATCTTATGATCTTGACTAAAAATATATTTTGTTATAAAAGTTTCTTTGTGATGAGTATGATTTTCTCCCATAGTTAAATTTATTACTGAATTGTTTGAGCAAATGTTTTTTGCTCAGAAATCCACTTGTTAAAATCTTTTTCTTCTTCTACAATTATTTTCATTTGCATGTTGTAGTGTGATGCCCCACAAACTTTGTTGCAAAGTAATAAATAATCAAATTGATATGGATCTAAGGCTTGTTCTCCATTAGCAATGAGCTTTTGACTTTTATCATATCTAATTTTATTGATTTTGTTCACTTTAGCTGTCATCTCTGGTGTTTGCCTCATTTCCTCTGTAGTTAAGTTTGGAGTAAATGCAAATTCGGTAATCATTCCAGGAACGCAGTTCATTTGTGCTCTAAAATGAGGCATGAATGCCGAATGCAAAACATCTTGAGATCTAAATTTGAAAATTACCTCTCTTCCCTTTGGGAGATGTAATTCTTGAACAACAATATCATCTAAACCGTTTGGATCAGATGAATCAATTCCGACTAAATTCAAACCATCGAAGTCCTGCAAAAAACGAACATTAGCATCACCTAAAACCCCATCTGCTCCTGAATATCGTGCTTTCCAATTGAATTGTTGAGCATAAACCTCCACTACGAGGGCTTCATCGTTGTCTTCAATATTTGTTATTGAAGTCCATTGAAACAAACCTGCAAAAATTAAAACTGCTAAAACAATGGCAGGAATAATTGTCCATATAAACTCAAGTCTGTCATTATCGGTAAGGAAAAAAGCAATTTGGGTTTTTTTGCCTCTGTACTTGTAAGAGAAGTAATGTAGTACTGCTTGGGTAATTGTCTGAACAAATAATATCAATGCCATAGAAACCCACATCAATGTGTCTATTTCAACTCCATGTTCTGATGCAGAACGTGGTAAAAGCACTTCTCCCCACTCCCAAAAAGAAAAAATGGTAAATAGATAAATAAAACCAAGAAAAGCAAACATGAGTTTTCCATTATAATCGTTGTCTTTATCGTTTGCAATTTGTGAATCATCTTTTTTAATATTGAATTGAGATAATTCGAAAATTTTTGTTAACTGCCAAACGGCAATTGCTACCAAAATTAGAACTACAAAAATTAATAACGCATTCATATATTTAAAATCAAATTATTCTAATAAATAAATTTTTTACTTTCAACAATATATGGGTCACCACTAGCTTCTAAAGGAACTTTGCTTAAGGAGTTAAATACAAAGTATAGATAAAGTCCCGAAAACAAAGTAAATGCACCTAATTCTGGAATACCAAAAAACCACTGATCACCAACAGTGCCAGGCATTATCATATTAAAAATATCTATATAATGTCCAATAATAATTATTATACCTGCCATTACAATTATCCAGTTTGAACGCTTGTATTCACTACTTATTAATATAAAAAGAGGTAACACAAAGTTTAAAATTATCATTCCAAAAAAAGGAAGTTGATAATCATCAATTCTTGTCAAAAAGTATGTGACTTCTTCTGGAATGTTAGAATACCAAATAAGCATGTATTGGGAAAACCACAAATACGTCCAAAAAATACTGAGACCGAACATAAATTTTGCTAAATCATGGATGTGACTATTATTTACTTTGGGTAAATATCCTTTTGATTTCAAAAAAATAGTTGTGATAGCAATAACTGTAACTGAAGTTACCAGTGAACTGGCTAATACATACCAGCCAAATAAAGTGCTAAACCAATGAGGGTCAATAGACATAATCCAATCCCATGCCATCATAGACTCAGTAACGAAAAAGAATGCCAAAAATCCTGCAGAAATTTTAAAATTTAATTTGTAATTTTTTATATCACCCTTTACAGCATTGTCTTGAGCTATGGATAATCTTCTTGAAAAATATCGGTATAGATTCCATCCTGTTAGATATATAAATGCTCTAAGCAGAAAAAAAGGAATGTTCAAATAGGAAACTTTGCCCTGTATGATTTCATCATGAGCTACTGTTTCGGAATCCATCCAAACATAAATATGATTCATGTGGAGACCTGAAAGAAAAAGAAATAAAAATAATAATATAGACCCCGGCAACAAATAGCCAGTTATTCCTTCCATTACACGGTATAGGAGAATTGGCCATCCCGCCTGCGAGGCTCTTTGTATTGCATAAAATGCAAGTGTGCCCATTGCAATCATGAAAAAGAAAAAAGCAGCTACAAAAATTGAGGCCCACGGTCTATTTTGTAATTGATGCTTTACATGTTTACCATGATCATAATTATGCTCAGTGTCATGAGGTTTTTCTTGTTCATAATCTAAAGTATTATTACTTATTCCATTATAATTACCATAATTTGAATCATGAGAATTTGAAACCATTGCTAATGCCTCATCTACGTTTGATGGAGAGTTTAAAAAACCTGTTCCAATTCCAATTGATCCCAATAGCACTAGGACTAAAGAAAATATTTTTAGTTTTTTATTGAAATTAAACATATTAATCTTTTATCAATTCTTTTCTTAGTTTTAAAACATGTTGTGATATTTGCCACCTTTCCTCAGCATTTACAAGAGTAGCATGGGAACCCATGGCATTCTTTCCATGCATTAATACGTGATAAATACTTCCCTCAGTAATATCTCTGTCAACATAGCTTGGAATCCCTAAAAATTTTTCTCTTGTCATCAAAATTCCTTGGCCATCTCCTTTTGATCCATGACATACAGCACAATAAATTCCATATAGTTCCTTTCCTTGTGAAGTATTGTACTCAGAAACTTCAATAGGTGAAAATAGATTTATTTTAGCGTCTTCGTATCCTTGGTTGGTATTTGGATACTCATATGGTTCCCAACCCCTGTGAACGGTACCTTCGACAGGAATTTGTGCTTCAATTCCATTATTAAAAGCATCTGATTTGGCATATGTTTTATAGCCAATCGGTTCATACATATTAGGGAAATATTGATAATTAGGCTGTGATGAGTCAAAACATGAAACTATCATAAAACAAAAAATTAAAATAAAATATTTATTCTTCATTCCGATTCATTTTTATGCATACTCAGCTCAACCGCCCCTGTTTTAGTAAGCATGCTATTTAATTTATCCTCATCTCCCTTAACAATTACTTGCATCAAAAATTTATCATCTGTTGTTGATGGAATAGGGTTTTCAGGGCTTTTAAAAGGCCATAATTTACTTCTAAGATAAAAAGTGATTACCATTAAGTGAGCGGCAAAAAAGACAGTCATCTCAAAAATAACAGGAACAAATGCTGGAAGGTTTTCCATAAACGAAAAGCTTGGTTTCCCTCCGATATTTTGTGGCCAATCAACAATCATAATGAAGTAAATCATTGCTACTGCTACAGAAAAACCAAGAATGCCGTACAAAAATGCTGTTACTGCTAGTCTTGTGCCTCTAAGGCCAAGAGCCTCATCTAATCCATGAACAGGAAAGGGAGTAAATACATCTTTGATTTGATATTTTGCATTCCTAAGCTCTTTAACGGCACTTAACAGTACATCATCATCGTCGTAAACAGCATGTATTAATTTTTCAACCATTTGTGTTAGCGTTTTTAAATTTATCTCCAGATGTTTTCAAAATCGATTTAACTTCTGCTTGAGCAATAACCGGAAATGTTCTTGCATAAAGCAAAAATAAAACAAAGAAGAATCCTATAGTACCAATAAATATTCCTATGTCATAAACAGTTGGAGAGAACATGGTCCATGAAGAAGGTAAATAGTCTCTGTGAAGGGAAGTTACAATAATAACAAACCTTTCGAACCACATACCAATATTAACTACTATTGAAATTATGAATGAAAACATTATGCTTGTTCTAAGCTTTTTAAACCACATTAATTGTGGAGAAAAAACATTGCAAGTCATCATAGCCCAATATGCCCACCAATATGGACCAGTAGCTCTGTTTAAAAAAGCATATTGTTCATATTCGACTCCAGAATACCAAGCAATAAAAAGCTCTGTAATGTATGCAACACCAACAATTGAACCAGTAATCATGATCACTATATTCATAAGTTCAATATGTTGAATGGTAATGTAATTTTCTAAACTAGATACTTTTCTCATAATTATCAATAAAGTATTTACCATTGCAAAACCTGAGAAGATAGCACCAGCGACAAAATAAGGTGGAAAAATAGTTGTATGCCAGCCGGGAATTACTGATGTAGCAAAATCAAAAGATACTATTGTATGAACGGATAAAACAAGTGGAGTAGCTAATCCAGCTAAAACCAATGATACTTCTTCAAATCTTTGCCAATCCTTAGCTCTTCCGCTCCATCCAAAACTCAACAAAGTATAAATTTTCTTTTGGAAAGGTTTTATCGCTCTGTCTCTAATCATTGCAAAGTCTGGAAGCAAACCTGTCCACCAAAAAACAAGAGACACTGATAGATAAGTAGAAATTGCAAAAACATCCCAAAGAAGTGGTGAATTAAAATTAACCCACAGTGAACCATATGTGTTGGGGATTGGTAAAACCCAATATGCAAGCCAAGGTCTACCCATGTGAATAATAGGAAATAAACCAGCTTGAATTACAGAAAAAATTGTCATCGCCTCTGCTGACCTATTGATAGCCATTCGCCATTTTTGTCTAAATAACAACAATACAGCCGAAATTAATGTTCCTGCATGGCCGATTCCAACCCACCAAACAAAGTTTGTAATATCCCAAGCCCAACCAACAGTCTTATTTAAACCCCAAACGCCAATTCCAGTTGATACTGTATAAATTATACACCCTAGCCCCCATAAAAATGCTAATAAAGCGATTCCAAAGGCCAAAAACCACTGCTTGTTAGGAGGGTTCTCAACAGCTCGAGCTATATCTACAGTTACATCGCCGTATGATTTATTCCCTGTTACAAGAGGTTTTCTAATTGGAGATTCGTAGTGACTTCCCATGATTATGCTTTTGTATTTCTTACTTTTGTTTGATACATAACATTTGGCTCGGTACCAACACTTTCTAACAATCGATACATTCTATCATTACTTCTCAACTCACTGACTTTACTATCATTATCATTGACATCTCCAAAAACCATTGCTCCAGAACCACAAGCACTTGAGCAAGCCGTTTGAAATTCACCATCCTTGATTTGTCTTCCTTCCAGTTTTGCATCTAAGATTGTTTTTTGAGTCATCTGAATACACAATGAACATTTTTCCATTACGCCCCTTGATCTGACAACTACATCAGGATTAAGGACCATACGGCCTAAATCATCATTCATATGATAATCAAACTCATCATTTTTGTTATATAAAAACCAATTAAACCTACGAACTTTGTAAGGACAATTATTTGCACAATATCTTGTGCCTATACACCTGTTATAAGTCATATGGTTTTGTCCTTGACGACCATGCACACTTGCAGCTACAGGACATACTGTTTCACACGGCGCGTGATTACAATGTTGACACATTATTGGCTGAAATGTAACCTGTGGATTTTCTGAGGGATTTTCCAATTCTTTTCTGACAAAAAAATTAGAGCTATTTTCAACTTTTTCAATATCTTCCTCAAAAGTATTTTCAGAGGAGTAATATCTGTCAATTCTTAACCAATGCATATCACGTGACTTTCTAATTTCACGCTTACCAACAACAGGAACATTGTTTTCAGCATGACAAGCAATTACACACGCACCACAACCTGTGCAAGCATTTAAATCAATCGACAAGTTAAAATGGTGCCCCCAAGACCTATCGAAAGCTTGCCACATGTCTGCTTTTTCAGAAGTTACATCAATTTCCTTATGATCTCTTGACACCTGAGTCATAGGGTTCCAATAATTTTTATCTTTAGTATTAAAAATTTCTAACGTTGTTTCTCTTACAATCTCATCTCTTCCAATTAATGTATTTTGAAGCTGAGTACAAGCAAATTCATGAAACTCATTGGTTGCTTTTACGTTAATTATTTGAATGGGATTTGATTGTTTGTAAAAAGAATATGCATTAACGCCTATTTGCATTTCATCTTTAACACCTTTGGTTCTTCCATAACCAAATGCTAAACCAACAGTACCAACTGCTTGTCCAGGTTGAATAATTACTGGAACTTTTTCTTCGATACCATTTAAACTGATAAGAGCGACAGATCCATCAAGAGCACCATCTGACTGATTAATATTTTTTAAGCCTAAATTACTTGCGTCTGTCTTAGAAATAGTTAAATAGTTATCCCATGTAACTCTTGATATTGGATCTGGAAACTCTTGCAACCAAGGATTATTTGCTTGCTGTCCATCACCAATTCCAGTTTTAGAGTACAAATGTAATTCCAAACCAGTATTATTTTTTTTGCCAGGTAATTTTTTTACTATTTCGTCAACATTATCAGAGTATGTAAGTTTTCTATTGGTCTTTTTGACAAAGAATCCATCATGTAAAGCTTTTTCAAAAGTAGTACCATTTAAAATCGTATTTGTCCATAATAATTTTATCTCGTCATAATATGTAGTCTTAATTTCAGCCAAATCAAGTAATACATCTTGAAATTGTCTAGTATCAAATATATTTTTAATAGTAGGTTGAGTCAAACCAAAAATTCCATTTCTAAGTTCGAAATCACCCCAAGATTCTAAACTGTGAGGGCTTGGAGCTATCCATTGGCTATGAACAGAAGTTTCGTCTTCTTTCATAGTAAAAGTCATTGAAAATTTTAGTTTTTTTAATCCAGATATAATTTTTTTCGAATCATAGTAAGTGTAAACAGGATTGATTCCACTTAAAATAACGCCAGAAATTTCCCCAGAATTAATATCATCAACCAATTTATCAAAAGATTTTGGGTAACCTTGTCTAATTTGAGTGTATTTTTCTGCGACCAATACATCTGAGCCGAGAACGTTATTAATAGCTAGAACACATCTTTGAGCATCTTCATCTTCAATTCCGGTGATAATTATGGAATTTTTTCCAAATTTTCTTAATTCTTTAGTAATAGATTTTACAACCTTTTTTAAATTATCATTTAAAGTGTTAGGGTAATTTTTTGAAGTCAGTTCAGAATATATAGCTGAAATAATTAATTTTTGTTCAAAAGAATTTGTGGGGTACCTGTAATCTGCATTAGCTCCAGAAAGGGTCATATTTGACTCAAACTGAAAATGCTTTGACATTTTTGCATCTCCTTTTTTACCTTTAGGAATTCTCATTTTCGCATAATCAGTATCAAAACCCCCACCATTCCAATCACCTAAAAAATCAGCTCCAATTGAAACAATACATTTTGCCTTAGTAAAATCATAAGCAGGTAAAGCACGTACATTGTAAGCTTTTTCAAAGGCATTTAAAGCAGCAGATTGTGAAATAGCATCGTAATAATAATGGCTAACATTTGGATAAACATCAATAAAATCATTAATAATTTTTTTTGTTGTTGGACTTGGATAAGATGATGTTACTAAAGCTAGTTTCTCATTATTATTTTTTAAATCAATTAGCTGTTTTTTAGCTCTATTAATTAATAAATCCCAAGAAATATCTTCACCATTAAATTTTGGGTTTTTAAGCCTCAAGCTATCATATAATGACAAAACAGATGCGTTGGTTCTTGCGTTGGAACAGTTAAAGACGGGGGCGTCATCATTGTTTTCGATTTTAATTGGTCGTCCCTCTCTTGTTTTAACAAGAACACTAGTCATATCAAAACCATCAAACAGCGTGGTGGCATAATAATTGGAAATACCAGGTATTATTTGCTCAGGTTGAAAAACATAAGGAATTGATTTATTTACAGGACCTTCACATGCGGCAAGTGATACAGCAGCAGTACTAAAACCAACATACTTCAAAAAATCTCTTCTTGAAGTTTCAGAATCTGGAAGTTCTGTGTCGTGAAGAGTATCTTCGGGAAGTTTTTGAGCAAACTCCTTGTTTTTAAGATTATCAATCCATTCAGAAGATTTATCTAATTCAATCTCACTTTTCCAATATGTTTTTTTCTTTTGCATTTATATTTTTAATAATGACATTTGCCACATTCTAGCCCACCCATTTGCGCAACAGTTAACTTTTCTACTCCATATTTTTTTGATAATTCCTCATGAATTTTAGTGTAATATTCGTTGTCTTTTAAATTCACGTCACTTTCTCTGTGACAATCAATACACCAACCCATTGTAAGTGAAGAATGCTGATATAAAATCTCCATTTCATCAACTGGTCCGTGACATTTCTGGCAATCTATTCCCGCAACAGAGACATGTTGCGCATGATTAAAATAAACAAAATCAGGTAAATTGTGTATTCTTACCCACTCCACAGGCTGTGTTTCTCCAGTATAGCTCTGAGTGTCTTCATTCCAACCTACAGCCTTGTATAATTTTTTTATTTCGTTGGTATAAAATTCTTTGGTGTAACCTTTTTCTAAATCTTCTTCACCATTATACTCAGCAATATTCATATGGCAATTCATACAAACATTAAGTGATGGGATTCCAGAATGTTTAGAAACCCTTGCAGATGAGTGACAGTATTTACATTCAATTTGATTATCGCCAGAATGAATCTTGTGTGAGTAATGGATAGGTTGAATTGGCATATAACCCTGATCAATTCCTATTTGCATTAAATATGCATAGCCTACATACGCACTTGAGAAAAGGAAAAAAACAACCGAGAGAAAAACTAAAAAAGGGTTTTCAATAAATAATTTCCACAAAGGAGTTTTTTGTTTTTTTGGTTTTTCTTCAAAAACAACTCCATTACTAATCGCAATTTTTTTAAGTGTCTTATTTACAAGAATTAGCATTGTTAAAAGCGAAAGAAGGACTAATACGAGTACTGAAAGTATAATTGTATTAGATATATTGGAGGAAGTATTTTGATTAGCTACTAAAGGAGTTTGAATTGCAGCAACTGGAGCAGGTGGTATGTAATCAGTGTAAGCGAGAATATTATCAATATCTTCATTTGAAAGTTGAGGGAAAGATGTCATTACAGAACCATTATATTCTTCATAAATTGCCACTGCCCTAGCATCTCCGGATTTAACCATGGCGGTTGAATTTTTTATCCATGTATACAACCACTCTTTTTCATATTTATCGCTTACCCCTCTTAAAGCAGGTCCTACAGCTCTTTTATTTATTTTATGACAAGCTGCACAATTCGTGTTGAAAAGGGCTTTACCTTCCTTAATATTATCGTCTTGTGAAAAGCAATTGAACCCAAACAAAAAAATAAAGAAAGTTGACAAGCAAATAAAAATTGTTTTGCCTGAGAAAAGTGAACAGAAATTATAATTAAAAATCACCGTCAATTAATGTCATGCAAAATTACGACACAGCACTCATTTTAAAAACACGAAGTTAAATAAAGATTTAATTTATAATGATTCTAAATAAAAATATAATCTCCTGTTTTTCAAATACTTGAATAATATTTGTTTAGCGTCTTTGAAACAAAAAAACTTTAAAAAATTATAATGTAGCTTTGTTTTTTGTAGGAAAAATTTACAATGAATAATACATTAAAAATTATTTTATTATTGACAGCAAAACTTTTATTTAGTCAAACAGGTGATATAAGTATTGTAACACCAAAAAAATTAGACACAATTATTTCCCAAAAAATCATTATTGACAGAACTAATTTCAATAAAAAGACCTACACAATTCAAATTTATTATGGCAATTTTGATGAAGCCACCTTTACACTCAATGATTTTGAGGAAAGGTTTCCTAAAATTAAAGCAGAAATTTTGTTTGAAACACCTAATTACAAGGTTAGAATTGGAAGGTTTAAATCAGAATCTGATGCCTCAAAAACTTTGGAAAAATTAAATTTTTTTTACAAAGATGCCTTTGTCTTAAAAATCTAACTTAGCTTTTTCTTGATTTCAATATTTTGAAAAGCTTCAATTGAGTCACCAACTTTTACATCATTATAACCCTTGATTTGCAGTCCACAGTCATAACCTTTAGAAACTTCCTTAACATCGTCTTTGAATCTCTTTAAAGAATCCAAAATACCAGAATAGATGACGACCCCTTCTCTTATAACTCTTACTTCTGAGTGCTTCAGAATTTTTCCATCTATTACCATACAGCCAGCTATTGTTCCGATTTTAGAAATTTTAAAAATTTCTCTTACATCTAAATTCCCATTTATTTCTTCTTTAAAATCAGGGGACAACATTCCTTCCATAGCATCTTTTAAATCATTAATTGCGTCATAAATTATTGAATAACTACGTATGTCGATTTCTTCTTTTTCGGCTAACTGTCTTGCTGTGGCTACAGGTCTGACATTAAATCCTATTATTATTGCATCTGAAGCAGAGGCGAGTAATACATCGGACTCTGTTATTGCCCCAACTGCTTTGTGAATAATATTAACTTGAATTTCATTAGTTGATAGTTTTTGAAAAGAGTCTGTTAAAGCCTCAACTGAACCATCAACATCTCCTTTTAAAATCAAATTAAGTTCCTTGAAATCTCCAACCGCAATTCTCCTTCCAATTTCATCTAAGGTTAAATGTTTTTGTGTTCTGACGGATTGTTCTCTGACAAGCTGAGTTCTCTTTGCTGCGATTTGTTTAGCTTCACGTTCATCCGTAAAAACATTAAATCTATCTCCTGCTTTTGGAGCTCCATCTAAACCTAAGATAGAAACAGGAGTAGATGGTGCAGCGCTTGCTAGCTCATCACCATGCTCGTTATACATTGCTTTAACTTTTCCACTATGTCTCCCAGCAAGTAAATAATCCCCATTTTTTAAAGTTCCAGATTGAACCAAAATGGTCGTAATATAACCTCTACCTTTGTCTAAAAAAGCTTCAACTACAGAGCCAGAAGCTAATTTGTTTGGGTTTGCCTTCAACTCCATAACCTCAGCCTCCAGTAATACCTTTTCTAATAATTCATCAACACCACTTCCTGTCTTTGCAGAAATATCATGTGATTGAATCTTTCCTCCCCAATCTTCAACCAGTAAATTCATAGATGCGAGATTCTCTTTAATTTTTTCAGGGTTAGCATTTGGAAGATCTGTCTTGTTAATTGCAAATACAATTGGAACAGAGGCAGCTTGAGCATGATTTATAGCTTCTTTTGTTTGTGGCTTAATATCATCATCTGCTGCAATAACAATTATAACTAAATCTGTAACTTGTGTACCTCTTGCCCTCATTGCTGTAAATGCCTCATGCCCTGGTGTGTCTAAAAAAGTTATTTTTTGTTTTTTATTAACATTAACACTGTAAGCCCCAATATGCTGAGTTATGCCACCAGACTCGCTAGAAATTACATCAGATTTTCTTATAAAGTCAAGTAATGATGTTTTTCCATGATCGACATGACCCATTACAGTAACTACAGGGAAACGAGGCTCTAAATCATCTGGACTATCTACATCAACGATTTTCTCTTCTTCGGAGTCTGCATCAATAAATTCAACTTTAAAACCAAACTCCTCTGCTACAACAGAAAGAGTTTCTGAATCTAACCTTTGATTCATTGTTACCATAATACCCAATGTCATACAAGCTGAAATGATTTGAGTGGATGTTATATCCATCATTGTAGCAACTTCTCCAACTGTCACAAACTCGGTTACTTTTATAATTTTACTTTCTTCTTCATTTTTTGCTTCGACTTCTTCACTTTTTATTCGATGTAAATCTCTTTTTTCTCTTCTGTATTTAGATCCTTTTGACTTACTAGTCTTACCTTGAAGTTTTTCAAGAGTTTCTCTTATTTGTTTTTGAATTTCTTCCTCACTAGGTTCTTCTTTGGTAAAATTTTTAGAACCGTTTTTTTTTATTTCGTTTTTAGATTTTTCTTTTTTATTATTACTAATAAAATCCTTAGAAATTCTCTTCCTTCTTCTTTTAGTTTGATCGGATTCAGAGTTTTTCTTTTTTTCTTCTGTCTTTAAGCTATCTACATCAATTTTAAGCCCAGTTGATTTTAAACCTGAGAGTTTTTTATATTGAGTTTCATATTTGTTAGGAGAACTTTCATTTGAAATTTTATCGGATGTTTCGTTGTTTGTTTTTTCAGTTTTATTTGAATTTTTATTAAGGTTTTCTTTTATTTCTATTTTATTATCACCTGTTTTATGAATTTGAGAATCTTCAAGATTTATTTTACCAACTTTTTTTAATCCTTTCAATCCTGTAGAGGTCTTGATAGTAATGCTCTTTTCATGTTTCTGGGCTTTTTCAATTGCTTCTTGAATTTGAGCCTCCTTTTCCTTCTTTTTTACCTCATATACCTCATTAGAAGCCTCTCTTTTTGTTCTATCAGTTTGAAATTCTTCTAATAAAAAATCATACTCTTTTTGAGAAATTTTTGCTGTTGGTCTGGACTCAATTACATGCCCTTTTTCATTTAAAAATTCAACAGCACGATCTAAAGAAATATTTAACTCTCTTAAAACTTTATTAATTCTAATTGTTTTCAAATCAATTATTTATTTAATTATTAAATTCTGCATTAAGTATCTTTCTAACCTCGTCGATTGTTTCCTCTTCTAAATCAGTTCTTTTAATTAAATCCTCTCTATCTTGCTCCAATATACTTTTTGCGGTGTCTAAACCGACCTTTTTAAACTCATTAATTATCCAATCTTCAATTTCATCTGAAAATTCTGTTAGTTCAACGTCCTCTTCCATCCCTTCTCTGTAAACATCTATTTCATATCCAGTTAACTGTCCAGCTAGCCTAATATTAAATCCACCTCGTCCAATAGCTTTTGATACCTCACTTGGATCTAAAATGACCTCTACTCTTTTATTATCGTCATCAATTTTCATTGATGTTACTTTTGCAGGGCTTAGAGATCTTGTAATAAGAAGTTGAGTATTGTTAGTAAAATTAATAACATCAATATTTTCATTGCCAAGTTCTCTCACAATTCCATGAATCCTTGAGCCTTTCATCCCAACACAGGCTCCGACAGGATCGATTCTATCGTCATATGAATCGACAGCAACTTTAGCCTTTTCACCAGGAACCCTAACGGCTTTTTTTATAGTTATCAAACCATCAAAAACTTCAGGTATCTCTTGCTCAAAAAGCTTTTCTAAAAGTTTAGGAGAAGTTCTAGACATTATTATACTAGGCTTTATACCTTTAAGCTCAACACTTTCTATAATTCCTCTCACACTATCTCCTTTCCTGTAAAAATCAGATGGTATTTGCTTATCTTTTGGAAGAATAATTTCATTACCATCATCGTCTAACAATATAACAACCCTGTTTCTAATGTGATGAACTTCTGCTGTGTATATTTCTCCAACTAAGTCTATAAAATGCTTGTAAATTATAGAATTATCGTGCTCATGTACCCTAGCAACTAAATTTTGCCTGAGTGTTAAAACAGTACGTCTTCCCAAATCCACAAGTTTCACTTCCTCAGGAACATCCTCGCCAACTTCAAAATCTGGTTCAATTTTTCTGGCTTCACTTAATTCGATTTCTTCATTAGGATTTTCAACTTTTCCATCATCAACAACTATCCTATTTCTCCAAATCTCAATATCTCCTTTATCAGGATTTATAATTATATCATAATTGTCATCAGTTCCGAATTTTTTCCTTAATGTATTTCTAAAAACCTCCTCAAGGATTGACATTAGATTTACTCTATCAATAAGTTTCTCGTCCTTAAATTCTGAAAAAGATTCAATCAGTGCTTTATTTTCCATAACTATAATTAATTTTTACGATTGCTTTTTTTATGTCATTAATATCTAACTCTTTGTTAAATTTAATAGTTCGTTTTCCTCTGCCAACAATTTTCGGGACTCTTTCAGACCACTCTAAAATTATAGAGTCTTTATTAAGAGAAATAAGTTTTCCCATAATTTTATCATTGTTTTTTGTGAAAATATCTAATTCTCTACCAATATTTTTTTTAAACTGTCTTAAATTTATTAACGGAGAACTTGTACCAAACGAACTTACATTTATTGCAAAATTCAAATTATTTTTTGACAAACTAAATTCAATTTCCCTACTTATTCCAGCGCAATCTTTAATTGTTACACCTCTATCTCCATCAATAGTAACATTTATTTTTTCATTTTCGATTTTATAATCAATCAAAAATAAATCACAATTGCTATTAATGGTGTTCTTTACAGTATTTTCGATAATTTTAGATTCTTCCATAAAAAAAGGGGAATTTGTTCCCCTACCTCTAACCATTAAACTTTTGCAAATATATGTTAATAGTTTAAAAATGCAATCAACACAAAAGTAAGAATTTAAATAGTTGGCCTACTAGGGGTCGAACCTAGACTCTTCTGGACCAAAACCAGACGTGTTGCCAGTTACACCATAGGCCAATAGACAAGCAAAAGTAACATAAACTTTTTGTAGCAACAACATGACATATTGATTGTTTTTTTTTTTTGAGTTGTTGTAAATTAGAGCCAAATTTATTTATGAATTTTTATAAAAAAAATATTATTACGAGTTGGATAGTATTTAGTATTTCATTTTTAACGTATTTCAGCACTGTCGAGCCTACCGCAAGTTATTGGGACTGCAGTGAATATATTGCAACATCGGCAAAATTACAGGTTGGCCACCCCCCAGGTGCACCTCTTTTTCAAATGTTAGGCGCATTTTTTTTCAAATTTTTCAAGTTCTAATGAAAATATTGCTTTTTGGGTTAATATGATGTCGGTCTTTGCAAGCTCCTTTACTATTTTTTTTCTTTACTTATCGATAACTCAAATAATAAAAAAATTTGTATTTAAAAATTCCAAAGTCAACAAGGAAAAAAGTTTTTTAATTATTGGTGCAAGTGCAATTGGAGCACTTACCTATGCCTTTTCAGACAGCTTTTGGTTTAATGCGGTTGAGGCTGAAGTCTATGCTATGGCAATGCTTATCACATCTGCATTATTTTGGATGGCCTTGAGATGGGAAAATGAAATTAATTCTGAGTATGGAAACCGATGGATATTGGCAATTAGTTTTTTAATTGGTCTTTCATTTGGAGTTCACTTTATGGCTCTTCTAACAATTCCTGCTATTGGAATGCTATACTATTTTAAAAAGTACAACTTTAAATTGTCAAGTTTTTTATATGCTAACGTAATATCAGTTTTCATTCTAATTTTTATTTTCAAACTACTATTGCCCTCAACTTTATCATTTTTTGGTTATGCAGAAGTTTTTTTTGTGAATTCTATTGGATTGCCTTTCAACTCAGGTACAGTGATTGTCGCCATATTATTAATTTCTTTATTTGTTATAGCTTTAAAATATACTCATAAAAAAAATCTTGTTGATATAAATACTGGAATCTTGTGCATACTATTTATTTTAATAGGTTTTTCGTCTTGGGTAATGTTACCGATTAGAGCAAATTCAAATACAGTGATAAATGAGAACGCACCGACTGATGCTCGTGCACTTTTGGCATATTATAATTTAGAACAATATCCAGAAACTCATTTATTTTATGGTCCCATGTTCACTGATATGTATGCAGGTCAAGATTTTTTGAAACCTTATAAAGATGACAAGCCAAAATTTGAAAAAGATTTGGCAACTAATAAGTATGTAATTGTTAATGAATGGAAAAATGCTAGAATAAATTCTAATAGTAAACACACCGGTATTTTTCCTAGAATGTGGAGTAGTTCTAATGCCGTTAATTATATAGCATATTATGGAGCCGCTCCTTTATTTAAAATAAAAGACAATTATAAAAATGATTCGAATTTAAAAGAAATTGTAAGTGATTTTTACAAAAGAATTGATTCAGATGAAATCGACGCTAATGACTATCATAATTTCCTTCAACAGTATAGCGCATACTTAGATATTAAAAAACCAAGTTTTTTTGAAAATTTAAATTACTTTTTAAAATTTCAACTTAACTACATGTATTTCAGATATTTCATGTGGAACTTTTCTGGAAAACAAAACGATTTACAAGGTAAACTCGACAAACTCGATGGTAATTGGATTACTGGAATACCAATAATTGATAGTATTAGACTTGGGCCTCAAAGTAAATTAACTGATGATATGAAACAAAATAAGGGTAGAAATACTTATTTTCTATTTCCACTATTGTTAGGAATTCTTGGACTTTTATTATTTATAAAAGTAGATATTAAAAGATCTTGGGTAATATTTATTTTGTTTATTTTCACTGGAATTGCTCTAAAATTTTACTTAAATGAGAGAGTATTTGAGCCCCGCGAGAGGGATTATGCTTTAGTTGGTTCTTTTTACGCTTTCTCCATTTTAATTGGAATTGGGGTAATACAAGTGTCAAATATTCTAAAATCTCTAATTAATAAAATAAACACTAAGTTAATATCTAATTCATCTGCAATTTCAAACTACATTGCACTCATTATTTGTTTATTATTAGTTCCATTTTTGATGGCATATCAAAACTGGGATGATCACAACAGGTCAGGCAGATATACAGCACAATCAACAGCCAAGGCATACCTTGACTCAATTGAAAAAGATAAAGATGCTCTAATTTTTACCATTGGTGATAATGATACATTTGCACTCTGGTATGCACAAGAAATTGAGAACTACAGAACTGATGTAAAAACAATTAATACTCAACTTCTTGCAACTGATTGGTACATTGATCAATTAAAAAGAAAAACCTACGAAAGTTCCCCAATTCCATCTCAATTAATTCACAAACAATATGTTTATGGCACAAGAGACTACATAAAGTTTGAGCCAATCATTGATTCGACCCGATGGACAATAAATAACTTTATGAATTGGGTTGCAAGTGATAATCCTAGAACTTATTACAGCCATTTAATGAAACAATATGATGTAGATTTAAAAAGAGTTCCATTATCAACACAAAAAATGGTTTATTATCCAACGAATAAAATAAGGATACCTGTTAACAAAAAAAATGTGATTGAAAGTGGAATTGTTAAAGAAGAAGATTTTGAATTAATCGTTGATTATATTGATATTGATTTGCCGAAATCTGGATTATATAAAAACAGATTAATGATGTTAGACATATTGAATAATAATGATTGGAAAAGACCCATTTATTTCACAGGTGGTAGTTTTCAAGACGAAGAATACATATGGATGAAAGATTACTTGCAACTTGAGGGATTGGTTTATAAACTTGTACCAATTAAAACTCCAGAAAATCCAGAAAATCCTTATCAATTAGGAAGAATAGACTCCGAAAAAATGCTAAAAATTATAAAAAAATGGGACTGGGGAAATTCCAAGAGCAGAAATATTTATCATGACCCAGAAACAAGAAAAAACAGTATTTCCTTTAGAGGTAATCTTGTTAGACTGGCAGATAAATTAATACAAGAAGAAAAATTTGAAAAAGCGGAAGAGGTACTAGACATTGCAATGGAAAATATGCCAGTAGAATTTTTTGGTTTTTATAGTCTATTGACTCCTTTTGTTTCAGCGTATCAAAAAATTGATAGAGACGAAAAAGCAAATAACTTAGCAACTACGCTAAATACTAAGTATATTCAGAAATTAAATTTTTTTAAGTCTTTTAATTTAAAAGCTCAACAAAATTATTCTGAACAAATTTTTACTGAAATTGAGCGTTACAGGAATCTTGTTGATAGCTCATGCGATTACAATGATAAAAATGGATTTTGCCATATCTTAATTCAAGATTTTATAAAAAATACATCTGACTTTTCACACCTGTATTCAGCTTATGAATATTTTTTACCAATGACAAATTATATAAGTGTTCTATATTCAAATAAATTAAATGAAACTGGACGTTTGTTATTTGAGTCAATCTCTTCTGTCTATATAAATCAAATAAAGTTATATGAAAATATTCCTCAAAATGAACTTATTTATTATAAAGAATCAATTGAAACCTTGATTAATAATTTTAAAACTTTGGTTGAGAATTTTCAATTGTTAGAAATGGATTTGGATGTAATTAAAAAAGCAAATAGCGATTTAGATGAAACCATTAAACCATTCTTGGAAGATTAAATAAAATCTTTCATCAATCCTATCAAGGTATTGGCGTCTTGTTCGCCGCTTTGACGCCAGACCATATCACCGGATTTATATATCATGAGTGTAGGTAGGCCCTTGACTCTCAAAGCCTCTGATAACTTTGGATTTTTTTCAATATCAATTTTTACAACTTTTCCATTATCACCCATTGCTGCAGCAACATCACGTAAAACTGCATGCATCTGGACAGATGGGTTATTCCAGTTCGTATAAAAACTAAGGAGTATTGGAATATTTGAATCAACTAATTCACCAAACTTTGACATATTTGTGATAATTTGGGTTAAAAATACGTTTATTTCATAAATTGTATAATATACAATCAAATAAAACACCTATAAATTGAATAAAGAAAAACTCTTTTTGTTAGATGCCTATGCATTAATCTTCAGAGGTTATTATGCATTTATAAAAAATCCAAGGATTAATTCTAAAGGATTAGATACAAGTGCAGTATTGGGGTTTACAAATTCACTATTTGACTTAATAAATAAAGAGAAGCCTAAATACATAGCAGTAGCATTTGACAAGGGTGGTTCAAAAAATAGAAGAATGTTATTTAGTGAATATAAAGCAAATAGAAAAGAAACACCTGAAGCTATCAAAATTTCAGTGCCAATAATTCAAAATCTTTTAAAATCATTGAACATTCCAATTCTTGAACTTGAGGGATACGAAGCCGATGATATTATTGGTACAATTGCAAAACAAGCTGAAAAAGAATCATTTCAAGTATTTATGGTAACGCCAGATAAAGATTTTGCACAGTTGGTTTCAAAAAATATATTCATGTATAAACCATCCAGACTCGGGAATGGAATTGAAATTTGGGGTATTGATGAAGTTAAAAAGAAATTTGAGGTTGATGACCCATTACAAGTAATAGATTACTTAGGAATGATGGGTGACTCATCTGATAACATTCCGGGACTGCCTGGTGTTGGAGATAAAACTGCTAAAAAATTTATATCAACATATGGCAATATTGAAAATTTACTTAAAAATACAGGGCAGTTAAAAGGAAAACTCAAGGAAAGAATTGAAAACAATAAACATTTAGGAATATTGTCAAAGAAGTTAGCAACAATACAATTAGATGTGCCTGTAAAATTTAATTCGAATGATTGCATATTTGGGGAGCTGAATGACAAATCAGTATTAAAAATATTTGAGGAATTAGAATTCAATAGACTTATTGAGACTTACAAAAAAAAATTTTCTAACTCACAATTAAAAGAAAATAATGATAAAGATATACGAAATATCGATTTATTTAATCAAGTTTCTGAAATAAATGAAGATTCAGAATATGCTACAATTGAAACAAAACCACATCTATACCAACTAGTTTCATCGTATTTTGAATTAGAATTACTAATGCAATTACTTGAGTCGCAAGATAGTGTTTGCTTTGATACCGAGACCACAAGCCTAAATGAAATGGAAGCGGAATTAATAGGAATTTCTTTTAGTTGGAAATATAAAACTGGATATTTTGTTTTAATTCCAAATGATTTAGAAGGAAAAAATCTATTTATTGAGACTTTAAAAAGGTTTTTTGAAAATGACAATATTGAAAAGATTGGTCAAAACATCAAGTATGATTTTAAAGTTTTAAAAAAATATGGAATAGAACTAAAAGGTAAACTGTTTGATACAATGTTAGCACATTATTTGATTAACCCTGATGCAAGACATAATTTGGAAACTCTTTCAAAAAATTATTTAGGATACAAAATGATACCAATAACAAAGCTTATTGGTAAAAAAGGGAAAAATCAATTGTCTATGATTGATGTTCCAATTGATGATTTGTGTGAATATGCGGTCGAGGATGCTGACATTACATTTCAATTAAAAAATATCTTAGAAAAAAAACTATATGAATTAAATCAAAAAAGTTTATTTGAACAGGTCGAAATCCCACTAATAAAAGTACTTTCATATATGGAGCTTGAAGGTATAAATATAGATGTATCTTTTTTGAATAATTTTTCATCAATACTGGATAATGATATTTATAAGCTAGAAAATAAGATTTTTGAAAAAGCTGGTGTAAAATTTAATCTTGCTTCTCCAAAGCAACTTGGCGTTGTTTTATTTGAGAAATTAAAAATTGTAGATAATCCAAAAAAAACAAAAACTGGACAATATTCGACCTCAGAAGAAGTTCTTTCTAATCTTTCAAAAAAAAATTTAATTATTGTTGATATTTTAGATTGGAGGGGCTTAATTAAATTACAAAACACTTATGTTAAAGCCTTGCCGCTACAAGTTAACGCATTGACTAAAAGAATTCACACTCAATTTAATCAAGCAGTTGCTGCGACAGGTAGATTAAGTAGTAATCATCCTAACCTTCAAAACATACCAATTAGAACCGTTGAGGGTAAACAAGTTAGAAAAGCATTCTGTGCAGTTGACAACAATCATGTAATATTGGCAGCCGATTATTCACAAATTGAGCTAAGAATTATAGCGTCTTTAGCTAATGAATTAAATATGATCAATGCATTTAACAATGGAGAAGACATCCACTCATCTACTGCATCAAAAATTTTTGGTATCGCAGTTGAAAATATTAGCGAAGAACAAAGGAGTCAAGCAAAAACTGTAAACTTTGGAATTATTTATGGAGTTTCTGCATTTGGTTTAAGTAGTCAAACAAGTTTAACAAGAAAAGAATCAAAAATAATTATTGACGCATATTATGAGAGCTACCCGGGTCTTAAAGATTTTATCAATAAGCAAATAAATTTTGCGCGTGAGAAAGGATATGTTGAAACTATTTTAGGTAGAAGAAGATATTTGAGAGATATTAATTCCAGAAATTCAATCGTTAGAGGTGCTTCCGAAAGAAATGCTATAAATGCTCCCATTCAAGGAAGTGCTGCTGACATTATTAAATTAGCAATGATTAATATCAACAAGAGACTAAAAAATGAAAAATTAGAAACAAAAATGATGCTACAAGTACACGACGAATTAGTATTTGAAACTCCAAAAGAAGAAATCGAAAAATGTGTTAAAATAATTCGCCATGAAATGGAAAATGTTTTTGATTTAAAAGTAAAATTAAAAGTCGATATTAATTATGGAAATAATTGGCTTGAAGCACATTAAAATTAAAAACTAAAAAGGATTTGTAATTTTTATGATTGTTTGTACATTTGCTGGCCTTATAAATTTTAAGTTTAATGACACTTAGTTATAAAACAATATCCGTAAATAAACAAAATGTTGATAAGCAATGGATTGTTGTGGATGCCTCAAATCAAGTTTTAGGAAGATTTTCTTCCAAGGTTGCGAAAATACTACGTGGTAAACAAAAAACAAGCTTTACACCTCATATTGATTGTGGAGACAACGTAATTGTAATAAATGCAAATAAAATTAAGTTAAGCGGCAATAAGTGGGAACAAAAAAAATATATTCGCCACACTGGATATCCTGGCGGTCAAAAAACTCTAACTGCAAATGAAGTTTTCGAAAAAAACCCAGTAAGAGTAATTGAAAAATGCATAAAAGGCATGCTTCCAAAAAATAAATTAGGTTCAGCGATTTATAGAAATTTGTATGTATACGTAGATGATAATCACCCCCATTTAGCACAAAAACCAGAGATTATTAACATAAATAACATTAAATAATGGATGTAATTCACAAAATTGGTCGCCGAAAAAAATCTATAGCCCGTATTTTCTTATCACAAGGAAACGGAAATATTTCTATAAATAAAAAATCATCTAAAGAATATTTCCCTTCTCCCACTTCACAATTTAAGTTAAATCAACCATTTATTTTAACTCAAACAAACGGAAAATACGATATTAAAGCCTCAATTATTGGTGGGGGTTCTAATGGTCAAGTAGAGGCATTAAGGTTAGCTATTTCAAAAGCTCTCTGCGAAATTGACAATGAATTCAGAAGAATTTTAAAGCCTAAAGGTCTTTTGACAAGAGACCCGAGAATGGTTGAGAGAAAAAAGTTTGGCCAGAAGAAAGCTAGAAAAAAATTCCAATTTTCAAAACGATAAAAATAAATGTATAAACACATCTTAAATAATTAATTTGTTGCCATTAGTTTAGCATCTAAATATTTAAACAGTTCTGTTAAAAAATATTGCTACTTGTGGAACGTAAACTAAAACAACAATGTCAAAAATAGAAGTTAAAGAATTACTCGACGCGGGTGTCCATTTTGGACATTTAACTCGCAAATGGAACCCAAATATGTCTCCTTATATTTATATGGAGAGAAATGGGATTCATATTATTAACCTTTACAAATCCATAGTTAAAATTGAAGAAGCTACAAAGGCATTAAAAAAGATTGTTGTTTCTGGCCGTAAAATTCTTTTTGTGGCAACAAAGAAACAAGCCAAAGATATAGTAGCCGAAAAAGTTTCAAAAATTAATATGCCTTACATTACAGAACGATGGCCCGGCGGTATGTTAACAAACTTCATTACAATTAGAAAAGCAGTTAAAAAAATGACTGCAATAGACAAAATGAAAGCAGATGGTACGTTTAGTACATTATCTAAAAAAGAGAGACTTCAAGTTGATAGACTTCGTTCAAAACTTGAAAAAAACTTGGGGTCAATTTCTGAAATGACAAGGCTCCCAGGAGCATTATTTGTTGTCGATACTATGCGTGAACACATTGCTATTAGAGAAGCGAAAAAGCTAAATATCCCCATTTTTGCAATGGTTGATACAAATTCTGATCCCAAAGAAATTGATTTTGTAATTCCATCCAATGATGATGCATCAAAATCTATTGAAAAAATTTTATCCATAGTAACTAATTCTATTGCTGACGCACTTGAGCAAAGAAAAAAAGACAAAGAAGAAATTGATGCTGTTTCTTCAGAAGGCGAAATTATCGCTGATAAAGCAAAAGACGATAACCAAGTTAGTGATAAAAAATCTGAAGATAGTTCCGATAAAATTGACGAGTCAGAAAAAAAATAATTACTAATTTTTTAAACATCTAAAACCATGGCCAAAATTTCTGCTAATGAAGTAAATAAACTTAGAAAAAGTACTGGTGCTGGTATGATGGATTGTAAAAAAGCACTTGAAGAATCATTAGGTAATTTTGAACTGGCTATTGAAATTCTAAGAAAAAAAGGACAGAAAGTCGCTGCAAATAGAGCTGATAGGGATTCATCTGAAGGAGTAGCAATTGCGAGAGTCAGTTCTGATAGAACAATTGGTATTATAATTTCATTAAATTGTGAAACAGACTTTGTTGCTAAAAATAACACTTACATTCAATTGGCAAATAAACTTGCAGATTTAGCACTAGGATTCAGTACAAAAGAGAATTTCTTGAGTTCAAAATTCGATGATAAATTAACTGTGAATGAAAAACTTACCGAACAAACAGGAGTAATAGGTGAAAAAATTGAGATTGGTAGTTTTAAACTTCTCAAGGCAAATTATGTTGGGTCATATATTCATGCCGGTAATAAAATTGCTTCTATTGTAGGGTTGTCCTACAAAGATGATAATGCAGAAGAAGTTTCTAAGAACATTGCAATGCAAGTTGCAGCTATGAACCCTATTGCCCTTGACGAACATGGAGTTAGTAAAGATATTTTAGAAAAAGAAATTGAGATTGCAAAAGACCAATTAAGACAGCAAGGAAAACCTGAAGCTATGTTAGATAATATTGTAAAGGGAAAAATAAAACGATTTTTGAAAGACAATACTTTGGTAAATCAGATTTTCATTAAAGACAATAAAATAAATGTTTCGCAATATGCATTTTCAATTAATCCAAAATTTTCTATAACTGGATTTAAAAGAATATCGTTGCAATAGCAATTTCATAATTTAAATACCTAATAACTTAAAATAAATCAAAAGGTAAGTTCATATATTTGTATAAATATATGTGTATGCAGTACAAAAGAATCTTGCTCAAGCTGAGTGGTGAGTCTTTAATGGGTGAAAGAACCAATGGAATTGACCCAAAAAAAATCGATTTGTACGCCAGTGAAATTATGCAAATCGTTAATTTAGGTATTGAGGTAGCAATAGTAATTGGTGGTGGGAATATATTTAGAGGTGTAGCTGCGGCAGGTAATGGTATGGACCGTGTTCAAGCAGATTATATGGGTATGCTCGCTACTTGTATTAATGGAATGGCTCTTCAAAGTGCTTTAGAAGAATATAAAATTCCAACAAGATTGCAAACTGCCATAAAAATTGAGGCAATTGCAGAACCCTACATAAAAAGAAGAGCAGTAAGACATTTAGAAAAAGGTAGAGTAGTTATCTTTGGTGCAGGAACAGGAAATCCTTTTTTTACTACAGACTCAGCTGCTGTATTAAGAGCAATTGAAATTGGTGCAAATGTAATCCTTAAAGGAACAAGGGTAGATGGTGTATACTCTGCAGATCCTGAAATTCATAAAGAAGCAAAAAGATTTAAAAATATTTCTTTTACTGAAGTATTAAACAAAGGGCTAAAAGTGATGGATTCAACAGCTTTTACCCTAAGTCAAGAAAATAAACTTCCAATTATTGTTTTTGATATGAACAAGAAAGGTAATTTAAAAAAAATTATTGAAGGAGAAAGTATAGGAACACTTGTTAAAATTTAAATTATGGAAGATTTTAAAATTATTATTGACACAATTGAGGAATTAATGAAAAACTCTGTTGGTCATCTCGACAAGTCTTTTTTAAATATTCGTGCTGGAAAGGCAACACCTATGATGCTTAATTCAGTTTCAATTGATTATTTTGGAACTAATACACCTCTTAATCAAGTTGCTAATATTAATACTCCAAACTCTCAAACTATTTCAGTACAACCATGGGATAAATCTATTATTCCTGAAATAGAAAAAGCAATTATAACTTCTAATCTTGGTTTTAATCCAATGAATAATGGAGAAAGTGTAATAATAAATATCCCACCTTTGACTGAAGATAGAAGAAAAGATTTGGTAAAACAAGCTAAAGCAGAAGCAGAAAATTCAAAAATTAGTATAAGAACTTCAAGGAAAGAAGCAAATTCTGAGATTAAAGATTTAAATCTTTCTGAAGATGAAATGAAAAACGCAGAACTTGATATTCAAAATCTAACAAATAATTATATTTCTTTAATTGATGAAAAACTTCAAGTGAAAGAAAAAGAGATAATGACTGTTTAATTTTTGACTAAATATGATGGATATTGCTGAAATTTTAAAAGGTAAAAAATTAAATGAAAAAATTACTGTTTGTGGATGGGTAAGAACTTTTCGTGCTAACAGATTTATTTCTTTAAATGATGGTAGTTGCCTTTCTAACATACAATGCGTGGTTGATTATGAAAACATATCAAAGGATATTTTATCTGAAATTAACACTGGATGTTCATTAAAAATTAGAGGTGTTTTAAAAGAAAGTCAAGGCAAGGGTCAAAGTTTCGAATTATTAGTTGAAAAAATTATTTTATTGGGAAAATCAGATCCAGAAAGCTTTCCCATTCAGCCTAAAAAACATTCATTGGAGTTCCTTCGAGAGAAGTCGCACCTTCGAATAAGAACTAATACTTTTTCATCAATCATGAGAATAAGGTCTTCATTATCTTACGCCGTTCATTTATATTTTTATAAAAATGGTTTTTTTCAAATGCATGCCCCGATTATAACAGGAATTGATGCTGAGGGAGCTGGTGATATGTTTAAAGTTACCACATTAAATAACATAGGTGATGATATAAAAAATGATTTTTTTGGAAAAGAAACGAATTTAACTGTTTCTGGTCAGTTAGAAGCAGAAACATATGCAATGGGGTTAAAAAAAGTCTATTCATTTGGTCCAACATTTCGAGCGGAAAATTCAAATACATCTAGACATTTAGCTGAATTTTGGATGATTGAGCCTGAAGTTGCCTTTAATGATATATTTGATAACATGGATTTAGCCGAAGATTTTATAAAATTTGTTATCAATTATATTATAAGTAATTGCTACGAAGATTTAAACTTCCTTGATATTCGTTTTAATAAAGAACAACTAAGCAAACCTTCTGAACAAAGAAGTTCTCTTGGTCTTATTGAAAGGTTAAAATTTATAATTAATAATGATTTTGTTAGAGTGACTTACACAGAAGCTTTACAAATTTTAATTGATTCAAAACCCAATAAAAAGAAAAAATTTAAATTTTTGATTGAAAGTTGGGGAGCTGACTTACAAAGTGAACACGAAAGGTACTTGGTAGAAAAACATTTCAAAAAACCGGTAATTGTTTATGACTATCCCGCAAAAATAAAAGCCTTTTACATGAGACTCAATGATGATAACAAAACTGTTAGAGCAATGGATATTTTATTTCCATCTGTAGGTGAGATAGTTGGTGG